>Ga0209963_1001846_pt1 | contig 11513 bp, 10 predicted proteins | sample ThiBio_1000_biof_2_FD_183957 | JGI IMG/M metagenome (GOLD analysis project Ga0209963, IMG submission 183957) | Wastewater bioreactor microbial communities from Cape Town, South Africa - Thiocy_cont_1000_biof (SPAdes) | ecosystem: Engineered > Bioreactor > Thiocyanate-remediating >...
CGTGGTCGATATGATGAACAAACAGGAGAATATATTCCTCCACGTTCAAACTATAATAGATCAGCTCCAATTCGTCGAATGTGAGTACGATCTATGACGAATGTTTAGTTTTGATCTGTAATCATGACATCATTGCGCGTTCTTGATCGAGAGATCTGATTTCCTTTCCTATCGAACTCATATTGCCAATCATCATACGTCAAGATTCTATATCGATTGAGTAAATGAAACCTCTTGATTAAATCATCGAAACTGTATCAAATAGAAACGATTGTTGTCAAGGATGAACTGATTTTCTCTCGTATCGATTTGCAATATCGTGACCTAGTTTAAACAGAAATTGACATTGACAATCGTATGAATAATGAAAAGACTTCATAATTTAACGGCAACGAGCATTATTTCGTCGTTGTTTTTTTTCTCTTGTCGAATAGAAATTGCTTCTAGCTTTGAATTTTACTTATTTTTTCTTCATTGAACATGCAGACTTTCGAGTACATTAATAATTTGACAGAAACAATGTTCATGCCATATAATGAATGATTAGTTTGTTTAGATATTTTTCTCTAGTGTGCGTGTGAATAAAATCTCAATTAAGTTTTTCGAGAAGAAAACAACTAAGAAGAAAATAATTATTGTTATTGTACTATTTTTGTTTTGTTAGTCGATCGAGTTATTTAATAGAAACAAAAAAGAAAAAGAAAATACGTAAACAAGAGAAATTAGTTTGCTCGAGATATTTCTTCTCGTTCATTTTCTATTGAATTAAAATCTAAATAAAATGCCAAAATCATCTGTGGAAACTTATTCATTAATTGAACTATCGTCGGATTCGAAAGGTCCATCGAACAACAATAATCAAATGAACAAAAATACCGAATCATCTTCATCTGAAAATGGTTCATCTGGTCGAGTTCGTTTTCTCGAACCACATACAGCAAATCATTCGAAACCATCGTTATCGAAAATACCACCAAATGGTCCGTCAGTCGAAAGTTTCGAAGGATCATCATTCGAGAATTTAACTGATCTTCAACAAGATGGACCTAATTCTGTTAGTCGTGGCCTTCAAACAGATATTAGCAGTTCATCTGTTATCGATTGGGTATTAGCACAGAAGAGTTCAATGACTGGCGAAAGGTATTCAAACTTAATTCATCGAGTGATATGATGCCTATGTGCTCATAAGTCAAGTGTCTTTATTTTGATAATATTAATGGAAGAATATACGTATATACAGAAATATAAGAAGAGAAAACGAAGACTTTTAAGATAGGTGAATAGTTAGAAAATTGTATACGATGATGAAACTCATCGTATATACTGAGCGAGAGAATGCATTTTTAATGTTTCGTAAGTCAATAGACACTTACGTATCGTTATCGTTTATGTAGAAAAGAGAACTAGTTCATAGTATTGTCAAGCATCTTTACATAATGACTGCACTTGCTTTACAGACAGTAATAACTAAACAACGAGTTTGTTATAGTGGTTATCGAAATGATCCACCGGAAGATCTTGGTTCGGAAAAAGATCGAGTACGTGTTATCGTTCGGTAAGTTGAAATAAAATGATTTGTTTTTTCAATATTTGCTTTTATTTTGTATTATTATTATTATTCCAAAATCAGTGTACGACCAGTAAATAGTCGCGAATTAGAAAAAAATGATCGATCAATCTTACATTGCGAAAACGAAAATTCTCTCCTAGTAATTAAACATTTCAAATTTGAATTTTTCTCATCGAACATATTCGATCGAAAATAGGTCGAAGGAGCACAACATAGTCGACGATTTACATTCGACACTGTCTTCGATGTTGCATCGACTCAAGAAGAAGTTTTTCATTACAGTGGAGTCAAACGTTTAGTCGACATGGCCATCGATGGGTCAGTAACTTTGACGTGCAAAAATATTCGATAATCATTTTGTTTTAAGATATATCACAACTTGTTTTGCTTATGGTCAAACAGGTAGTGGTAAAACACATACAATGATCGGCCCTGGAGGAGCGAATATCGTTTGTATTTCGTTGAAAAACAAACATTTGAATAATTAATCTCTTCTCTAGTTTCGTATGGACGAAAATTATCGCGTAAAAAACTTCGGTTTAGTTCCTCGAGCGATCAATTATTTATTTCAACGTTTACGAGAAAAAACTCAAGAGACTCATGCACCTTATTATATTCGTGTATCGTATTGTGAAATTTATAACGAACAAGTAAATAAAAAAACAGTTTGAGATGATTCAATATCGATTGTATTTAGATTCGAGATTTAATCAATCCATCACATAGTGAAAGTTTACAAGTACGTGGCTCCGTTGAAGACGGATTTTACGTTGAAAATCTCTTTCAAACGTATATCGAAACTATGGATGAATTATTAACAATACTTGAAGAAGGTTTGCCTTTTCAAAAAACGGATTATGAAAAACAAAAATATATATATAGGCGAATTGAATCGAGCTATGGCGTCACATAATCTTAATGATATGTCGAGTCGTAGTCATGCAATGCTCTCAATACAAATTGAACAAGATTTACAAGGTTTCGACGATCCGAGCGAACAAATGACTCGACAAGGAAAATTAGTCTTCGTTGATTTAGCTGGTTCGAATGAGCTCATTTGTTCGAATCGAATTCGATTCTGTTCTTTTAGGAAGTGAAAAAGTCAAAGTTAGTCTTTCGAAGGGCAAGCAATTAGTCGAAACAAATAATATCAACAAAAGTTTACTCACACTCGGTTCGTTGATTGCCGTCTTAATCCTTTCTCGAGCTTAAAATCTCAATTTCAGGTACATGTATCTCGGCATTAAGCGATCCAGTCAAACGTGCTGGTCATATTCCGTATCGAGACTCGAAATTAACACGTCTTTTAGCCGACAGTTTAGGTGGACACGGTATCACGCTAATGGTTCGTTCGAATTCGAGAATTTCTTTTGTTTAAATATTTATAATTCTGCAGATCGCTTGTATATCACCTTCAAGTTCATGTGAAAATGAAAGTTTGAGTACATTACGCTATGCCAATCGAGCGAAAAATATCGAAAATGCTCCAATTGTTAAAACTGATTCGAAAGAAAATGTGATCAATCGTTTGAAACGTGAAGTTCGAAAGTTAAAAGATGAAAATCATGAACTACGTGTTAAACTCGGCTATCAAGGGAATACTTTACCTAAACTCAAAAATCGAAGTTCAGATTCCGGTTCTCAAGCATCGATGCGTTCGTCGGCTAGTAGTGATGTTTATGATACTCGTCAAGACAATCCGTAGGAGAGAAAAGTTTTCAACTTGATTTTGTTTTAATAATGTAAATATTTGATGACTAGAAGAGCACGATTAAGTGGCGCAACAACAAAGAAAATTCGAACTGATCACGAGATTTTAACACGTGAGAATGAAAAACTCGTGCGAAAACTTGATCAAGTCATGCGAGAACAACAAATGCAGCCCGGTGGAAAGAATCCTGTTGTTGCCGATGATACTTATGTTGAACAAAATGTAAAGAAAAAAGAATTTATTCGTCATTTCGATAACAAAAATTCTCGATTTCAGAGCAATCCATCGAATACGCGTCAAGTTACGAAGAATCTTTCTCAAGAATCGAGCGAAGATGTGTTCGTAGTTGAATTTTTTTTTTTTTTTGAAAATCTGAATTCTTCTTCGTTTAGAATGAACTTGGTACGTCGTCCATCGTATGCATCTAGATATCGAAATGCTCGTGAAAAGTATCCAGGTGACACGTCACCAACTCGACGAACAGCAACGATTGTCAGACGAGTACCGAATGCTGCCGTTGTTGAAGGTAGTCTCAATAATCTTTTTTATTTTCCTATTTAAATTGCTCTTTTTTTTAGTCCGACGATGAATTCAATCGAAACAATGAAATAAAAGAAAAAAACATTTCGATTACTCCTAATATTATTTTCTTTCTGTTGTCTGTATTGATCTGCCATCTTCTTCTTTTTCTTCTTCAATGTATAAAATAACAAAACAAAAAACAAACTCTATCAATAAATCGACGAATCTTTCTTCGAAACAGTTCATTTGATATGCAAATTATCATTGAGTTTGGAATAAATCTGATCTGAACAGGTGAAGAAATTAATGTATTTTCCTCCTATCTTTTCGTTCGGTTTTCAAATCGATTCACGGTCAAATGAATTCGCAAATCAGTTCGATGACCTTTCGTTCTCTTCGGATATTCACGTAATATCTCACTAGTGTTTTTCATTCATTCTCATAAATCGAACGATAAATGTTTGCCCTTTTAACAAACACGTTTTGCCATTAGAAAAATACCAATCAGTCTTCTCATCGAAAAAATTCACATCGATGCCAAATCTAATAGATCACTACACATACATCGATGTGAGATTAATGAGCAGAATATACATATAGTTCTCTCGTTTTTTTTTCACACTTATCAATCAAAAGATATACAGTCACCTGTTGACCACCGATTATCACTGACTACTGTCAATCAGATTCGAAAACAAAAAAAAAGATTTTTGCTAATGACTAGAGAGAGAAGCAAACAGATATTGATAATTGATAAAGATCATTATTGACTGTGAAAACAGTACTTTCTTTGCGACACTTTCTTGGACAATGATTATGAAACGGAGTCGTGTATGCACGTGCTGCAATCGACAAAGACGTTTTACGTCAAAATAATCGCGACCTATATCAATGTCTGCAAGCTAGAACACAAGATAAAACAATCAATATTTTTAGTCATACGACTCTTATGAGAGAGCAGAGCGAGAGAGAGAGAAAATCGTTTATTATTAATAATATATTTTACAATCTAAAGGAGAAAAAAAACACACATGCACACAAATAAAGTTTGTCAAAAGAAGAAAACAAAACGAAAAGAAATGAAATGAAAAACTGTCTTGTGATATATATTTTTCTTTTCTTCATGAAGCTTGCGGTGTCAATGGTAGACCATACGATGATGGATAATATGGCGTTGTAACAGCAAAATTACTTGCTTGTGCATAAGGAAAAGCATTGAAAATCGATGTATAATTATTTGTATTGTTAACGGCGGTATTCGAATGATGATGATGATGTTGTTGCTGTTGTTGTTGATGATAATGATACGCATGTGTAAATGCACTTGAAATATCTCCTGAATTCGTTGGATTTGAAACGATCGGATTACTTGTTGAATAAGGTGATTTCATAGCTGATTCGAATTGATGTTGAAATGTCGGATGATAGGCAACACTCGGGTAGAGATAACGATGATGATGTGACGACGCTGTTGCTGCTGATTGTTCATAGGGTGACCATGTTGGTGGTTCAATTTTACATATTGATCCCGATGAGGACGCTGCCGATGGAGTATTTATAGGTGAAAGATCGTGTTTAGTCATAATAGTTGTTGAATTCGGTGTAGATGAAGATCCTGTCGATGAAAGAAATGACGATGATGCTGGCATAGGCGGAAGTGGTGGTGAATCCGAATCGCTACGGTCACTGCCACAACCACTACCACAACCGCTGCCTGGTTGTGATAAAGGACCGATTTTATTACGTAAAATTCGTGATATTGATGAGACCGATGGAACATTGAATTTATCGCATACATTATCCAATAGTAATTTCTCTCGAATTTCCCATGCAAACATGCCGGGATCTCTGACTTTGTAATCGCGTATACGGCCAACTACTCGAGGTGTTGTTACACGCGGTTTACTTCCGCCGATGGCACCTGGCAAAACAGAACCTTCAACGTAACAAAAAAGAAAGAAAACCGATCAATTAAATTAAGAAAATCAAATGATCGATCTACCTGTTTCATGGTAACGTGCAAGAATTTTACTGACACATCCGTGTGAAACTTTCAGTTGACGACTTATGTCGCACGGACGTATTCCTTTCTCGGCCATGCCAACGATACGTAAACGAATTGGTGTTGGTAATGGTCGTCCATTGACAAATACACCGCCGAGTTGATTGACTTCTCCATAACTCTGATTAGAATTGGAATCATTAAATAAATAATCAGCTAAAACAAAATAAATAACGAATGATTATTGAAATTTTTCTCGTTACTATTCATCGTTTATCTTTTCCTAGTCTAGCAAAACGAATCTCTCCGGAAGCACGTATTTGTCATCATCATCGATCACACGCACAGTAGGTGCATCTCATTGAGCAAATAAAAAATCTATGAAAACGATTATCATGTGGATATGTATATATATATACACAGATGAAATTTGATCATCGATCAACTTCTTCAACAAGTCTGATACGATGGTGGACACTGGCTGCTTCCTTCGAATAGGATGAACAAAAAACCGATTATTATGATCGATGATATGTTTATTTAGACGAGCATATGAGAAGTTACAGTCAAAATATTGTTGATATTGTCATGAAACATATTTGAATCAAAGACAAAATGAAACGTTGTTCGAACAAATGTTTCGAACTATCTGTTGATCGGAGAAGAGTCTGTTTGATACTGCCATCTTACTTGTCAAATAAGATTCTTGTCATGATAAAAAAAAAACTTATTCGTATCTGTCTTTTTTTCTCGTTCCCTTTCTCTCCCTGTTGTCTTCCTCTTTTTTTCCTCTAATGGACATTTTGTAAAGTAGAAGAAAAAAAAACGAATCAACTCAAAATGTAGAGAGGTAAATGTTTTAAGATGTCACTGAGGCAACAAATATATATATATATAACAAAAAAAACTGATGAAACATTTTTGCTATCTCGCTCAAACAATCGTCATTCATCTGTAGACAATTTACATACCCATTACAATCGTTGTATGTTGTTTGATGTAGGCAGGGCAGGTAGGTTGATCTACTTTAACCACGCTCGATGTCCCGTGCCGATGTATTGGTTCGCTTAATTCACGGTTCGATTCGGTTTTTCCGTTGCACTCGGTTTCACTCGAATTCACCTTAGTGCCGCTCGCTTTCAATTATATTTGCAGCGTAGCTTTTTCTTCTCTATCATTTGATTCTATCGATTTTCTCTCTCTCTCTCGTTCTCTCTCTTTTAGTTTGTATCTTTTTTCAGGTTTGCATTAACATTTATTTTCTCTCTCTCTCGCTCTCCATCGACCATTTAGAGTTTGAGTTTCTCTTTTTATTACATGAGAGATAAATGTTTCTCTCTCTCGTTCGGTTGCTTTAATGCTGTTGGCCTTTTTTCACGTCCGAAGCGCGAGCTTATCGTAAGAGAAAGAGAGATGCTTCGATTACTCTCTTTTAGTACGAGATTGATATTTTCAACCAATAGAAATTCAGAGATAGAAACAGCGAATAAAAATACAATCAAAGTAATATCATTATCTATTCCGTTCCGTTTAACTTTAACTTTGCTTACTCATTTGCATTGGCATTGTAAAACGAATCGATTTCAAAATCAAAAGAAAGAAAAAAGAAGTGTGTTAAATTAAATTAAATGATATCACTACAATATAAATCAAAAGCAGAAGAGAATTCACTTTCAATTGACTTCTCGCTTTTTTTCTTCTCGGTATTATTAACAATCATGAACTAAATACGTTATATTAATGTGCTGATGGACTGTTGCTAACTTAGCATGCCAATGTATATATATATGTGACTAAGAGAGTCTATAATGCGTCGAAGACGATCAAATATCATTTACTGACAAACATACGGTACCTTGTAATAGAAAAAAAGAACGAGAGCAAATTGACTCGATGACATTTGAAGAGACACACCGCTTTTCGAATATATAGATATCATTATTTTCTCTTTCTCAATGTCTTTGTATTCGATTCATTGTTGATATTTAGATCTAGTGGCAGACAAGCGAAACGTCGTTATTTTTGCTTGCCAATCAAGCATAGATCACTTCATTAGAAAATTTTATAAACAACCAGCTGGATACATGTGTGTGTGTGTTGTTACACTTTCTTTTTCTCTCGAGTTTTTTTTCTTTCTTCGAAAACAATTTTCGTTTTTGTTTTTATCCGTTTGATCTCGACAATTGTGAGTAGATTTTGTTTCTCTTGATCGAATGTCAAAATAACACTTGTTCTCCCATCGTCTCAAGATAAATGTGTTGTAAAGAAGACACGTGTTGAAAACATCAATGTGAATATTGATCGTTATTGATTAATAAGAGAAAGATGAGCTGTTTCTTTTTAAATTTATTTCAAATGCCGACACCGTTACGAAATCGAACGTCGGCAAACGGCTAAATATTTAGACGAAGAAGAAACAAAAGTTTCGATTTGATCGACATGGGATTTATACGTATATAAAAAGAAATGATCAATCAATGTGAATTAAATCAGATGTGTATTTGCTTACGTTTCGTTTTCTTTCTGACGCAAAATATGTCAATCGAAAAATGATGGTAAAATCATCAAAATTAGGCTTTGCTTTGTTTGTGTTTTCACATTATCTTTCTAATAGAACGAAAAATCATAAAGTACGCGGCATTGAAACTGTGAAGTATTGGTGTGAAATAGATAGATACATTTCTCATCGTCACTTTGCAACTGACTTGACTCATTTACGTTCAATCAATTGGATTGAACAACACTAATGATTTGTTCGTCCCGACAAACATACACGTTTGTCGGCATGTCGAATTAGGAATACAGGCGGCATCTCTCTTCACTTTTGCTTCATTCAATAATATTGATATGGATATATAACGATCTAGTAATTTGTGTTCTTCTCTGTATCCAATTACAAGCAAACGTAAGCAACTATTCATGTTCTGGGTCAAACACAATCGGTAGCCCTTAGGCAGACAGTTTCAAGAAGAAGAAAAAAAAGACGAGTAAGATTATCTACAAAAAAAAAACCGAGAGCGATGATGAAAGAAATGATGCGACTGCGTATTGTTGTTGTCTGTTGTCTACTCGTCTTGAATATCAACTTCGATTGGTCTCATTCGTATGTATGAGGAAATCGAAGAAAACGACACGAAGTTCTAAATGAACCATTTGACAATAAACATCCGTGAAAATGATGATAAATATGTCGTAATCTATATGTGTGCAACTTATCTCGACTTAAATAGATAAATCGATGCAATTCGATTAACAAGATGAATAGCTCATATCAAGAAAACAATTTCATAAACAAACATAACGGAAGAATTAAGCAAAGTAGCAATCGGTGTTGGCAACAGCATGACGCTCTATTCTGATAATTTCATAGCACATAAATCAATTGATAGAGAATGTTTATATATTTATTTTAAAAGAACACACATATAATTAATTTTTTTTGTTTCTTTGGCGATTATTGGAATAATAATTGCTATTACTATTTCCATAGTTAGAAACCGGTTGTTGTTGTTGATAATGAAATGTTGAACGTGTATTGTTCTGTTGTCCTGAATTCGATCTATTATTTGAATTTATTTGTTGTTGAGATCTTTCTACGATTGGTTTAGGATTAGGATTTCGATTGTGCATTGGAGAAACAATTTTACATTGATAGCTATCAACTGTTTTGAATATTTTATCGAAATCACGACTCCTAAGAAGAGAAGATTGTTTTTTTTCTTAAAAATGATCAGTAGGTTATGACGTTCTTACCATTCGAGAACTCGTGCGAGAAATATATTATTTAAGTCTAAACAATTCTCTATAATGACGATAAAATATGCTTCTCGTTCGTTTAGTGTTTTGTTTGTTGCAATAGCTTCGCATTTTTCTAGTTCATTTTGTGAAACATGAAATGATGTATTTTGTTCATTGTACGTTCCGCTAGTTCCTTTCACTTCGAAATAACAATATTTTGTTGTTGAACCTGTTCCTCGAGTGAAGACTTCACGTGTATCATGCAATTCAAAATCATAGCCAGCTGAATCATCAATATTTCGTTTAAATTGTGGATAGACAGCAAGACGAGATGATGAACGCCAATTTTTCACTGGTGTTACGTCTTCAGATCCGTAACAATGTTGTAAATAAGTAAAAAAGAAATGTTCAGCATTTTGACCAATACGAATTTCTTTGATACTATCGACAATCATTGAATTGGCTGAACCCGGAGGTCTTTTATCATTTGGACGTGTATGATTTTGTGTTTTCACACGATCCCGATAGACTCGATCTTCTGCCGTTCGATCTGCAGCAACAGAAGTTATCGATGGAGGTTCAGGTGCAAATTCTTCTGTATCTTGTTCAATTGTACATCGATTTCCTATTGAAATCGGTAATGATTCAATCGAATGATGATCTGTAGGAAATAATAGATCAATATACGAATAACTCGTTGCTTCGGCACAGGCAACAGTTGCATTATTATTCGAACGAAATTCTCGACATTGAGTTACATGATGTAAAGCCATTGATTTAGCTTCTTCGAAAGGCATATGATTCCGTTTGTGTAATATAGTTGCAAGAGCAGACGTGGCAACAATAGCTTTCGATTCATTCATTTGTACGAATTCAATGCAAAGTAGAACTGTTTTTTTAAATATCCAAAATGGATATTGATTATCCATTCTCACTGATTTCATAGTACTTTCATCTTGGTTTTCATTTGAATCGGATAGAATAAGATAAATGCCCGCATATTTAGCGCTAACGACTTCTAATTCTGAATCTTTTGTTACATGACGAAAGATATCAGTTAATTGCGTCAAACGAGATTCCATATTATGACTTGTATGATCCCAGAGAACTTTACCACATCGTTCGACGTAATCGATTTCAAATGCTGACATAACCAATGGACATGTACGAGCAATTGACGGTAAGATATAATAGCGTTTACCGATTTCTTTTGATAGATCTTGAATGATCTTCGTTTCTAAACATGCGTAAACTATAGTGTTTTTTGTTTTATTAACAAGTCGTTGATCGATTGTTGGCAGACTGAGTTTGTTCGATTGTGAATCGAGATGAATTAATTTTCTTAATCGTTTCGAAAGAGAATTACAAGTAAAACGAAAACGCCATTCGAAATCAACTGGACTGCCACATGGTGCGCTTGGATGTTTATTTTCTACGATGATTTTATATAACTCGTTGTCGGTATTCGTTTGAATAGATTTTAAAATTAAATATTCAAGATACTCATAAAGAGTAATTATTGTTTCGCGACCATTTTCTGTCAAAGTTGTTTTACAATTACCAAACGAAAAAAAATTCGTCTTATCTCGACTTGCCTGATAAATGGTTTCATAAACATGATCAATTGCTATTTCACATGTACATTTCAAAAAACGAAAGAGATCTTTAAATTGCCAATAGACTTGATTTATTGTTGGTGAAATCCATTGTAATTGAAGATATTTCGAAACAAGTAAAGTACCATGACGATGTTCTTCGTCGGCTGATGTGACTAACAGATTTTTTAATGAGTAGAAATTATGTTGATCAGGAAGATATAATTTACAAGAGTCAAGTAAATTGTTCGCTTGAAAGTTTTCATGTTGTTGACGAACATAGAGCTGCAAACGACCTAACCATTGAATGTACAAATCAATATTTGTATTCTTTTCATCGGTTAATAATTGTAGAATTGTGACACATGTTCGAAG
>Ga0209963_1001852_pt1 | contig 11476 bp, 9 predicted proteins | sample ThiBio_1000_biof_2_FD_183957 | JGI IMG/M metagenome (GOLD analysis project Ga0209963, IMG submission 183957) | Wastewater bioreactor microbial communities from Cape Town, South Africa - Thiocy_cont_1000_biof (SPAdes) | ecosystem: Engineered > Bioreactor > Thiocyanate-remediating >...
GCAAAAATACCATCCCCGCAAACGCACGCTCTACGCGTTGTTGTTTCCCTCCGGCCATTGCTACATCGGCCAATCCGTGAATCCCAGGGAACGCGAACAGCAACACCGCCGCCCCACGGGGAGCTGGAACCGGCCGTTTGATTTCCTGGTGTTGGGAGAGATGGTCGGCACCGAAGCGGAAGCCGCGGATTACGAATGCGCCTGGCGGCTGCGCGCCCAGGCCAGCGGGTGGCGGATTTATGGCAAGCCTCCGGGGTTGGTCGTGAACCCTCGACGGGTGGCGAATAGCACGCACAACCGCTTGGCCCGCACCCTGAAGTGGCCGATCCAGCCCACCCAAAAACGGGCCTCCTGGTGGCCGTGGGTGGTGGCCGCTGCCGTGGTGGCGTGGTTGGCGCTCTCGTAGAGCCGGCTGAAGCAAATCACCGGGAAATGATAAGTGAGGCCCCATGAGGCTTCCCGGCGATTGGCCCACTCGTTTTCCCGCTCATGAGCCGAATCGATCCAGCTCTACTTCCAGGCTGAAATCCAACGATGGCACCTCTTTCAACAAGGGGAACGCCATGGTCATCGCACACAATCCGCTGAAGGGTTCAGCTCACGCCAACAACGACGCTGCGTTCAACCACTGGCTGTTCGATATCTGGTTCAACATGATTCCAGCGCGGGTGAAAGATCAAGGTCATCGGGTCATCATCACGCAACCACCAAATCTCGCGCCCGGGCCCGCAACGAATGAAGCCCTCCAACTCTTGCTGGACCACGCGGACTTCGTGGCTGCCATTGTGCCGGCGCCCATACTCTTGACCGGGCCGTTTCGTGATCGTCTGTTTGCCGTCATTCATCGGCCAGCGATGGGAAACGACTTGGTCCTGTGTGTGCCCACGTCAATCAAGAAGAATCCGAAGGATTTTCTGCTGTGCGACGGAGACCAGATTCAAGGCTGGTATCTCGACTTTCTGAAAACCCCGTCCTCACCCTTCGTCAGCGGGTCAGCATGAAAGGCTTATGCTTGTCGGCTTGCTTTTGTTGTCTGGCTCGGCGCTGCGCCAACCGTTGGGCCAGCGCCTTCTCCTCGACCTCAAAAAACTTTTTGGGGTCTTGGCGCACTACGCCATTCTTCTTGTCTTTCCACTCCCGATTGAGCTGGTCCATGGCCGCCTTCAGTGCTTGGTCCTGGCGATCGGCTCGGGAGACTGTTGAGGCCTTCTGGGGGGCTTCTTGGTCTCGCACCAAGCCTTCCCCTAGGGCGGTGCCCTTCAGCCGCTCCAGTCCCAACCGGTCCTTCAGGGCTTCCATGTCGTCGCTGGTGCCATAGAGCGTGTAGGAGCCCTTGGTGAGGCGGGTGAATGCCACCAGGGCAGATTGGTTGTCCAGCATGGCGGCGTTCGCCAAATGGAAGATTTCCGATTTGCCCTGACCCTGTGCTTTGTGGATCGTGGTCGCCCAGGCATTGGCGATGTGCGGGAAGTCCCTGGTGTTGAACACCACTTTCTTGCCATCCATCTTCTTCAGGTCGGATTGAATGACCGCCTCCACCAGGAGGTTGCCTTGCTTGTCCTTCTTCATGCGGTTGACGATGGCCTGGGTGCCGTTGACCACGCCCAGGTCGGCGTTCCCCAGGGTGAAGCGGATCTTGTCGCCCTTGGACAGGCTCACGTCCAGCTCTTTGCCTTGGTCAATCCCTTTTATTTTGTGTTCGGTGTCGCCCAGCTTCCCCTGCTCACGCAAGCCTTGGCGAATGGCCTCATTGAGCAGCGCCACTTCCTGGCGCGAATGCCCCAGCACCAGTTTTTCGTTGTCCGGCAGCGGGCTCTTCAGGTAGTCGTCCACCATGGCCTTCATGGCCTGCCCCTGGGTGTTGTATTCATCGAGACAACCACGGGCGTCCAATGCTGCAAAGATTTCAGCGCCCTTATCGCGCATCTCCTGCTGGCTATGGCTGTCCTTCTTCGTTTCCATAAATTGGCCCAACTCGTTCTTCTTGTAGAACATGCCGGCGATGTGCCGATCTTCGGCATTCTTCTGGCGGCGGATTTCCGTGAGCTTCGCATCGCCAACTGCGTCTTTTACCAACGAGAACGCGGCGCCAGCACCCACCGGTTGAAGCTGCTCGCTGTCTCCTTGAAGGATGACTTTAGAGCCGGCCTTGTGAGCGAAAGCCAACAGCTCACGGGTCATGTCCGTTGGAAGCATGCCGGCTTCATCGATCACCAAAACGTCCTTCGGTCCTAAAGCCATCTTCTTGGACTTGAGCCGGTAAAGGATCATGGCGCCAGACATACTTGGCATGTCGCTTTCCTGCTCCAGTTTTTGCGCTGCGGCGTTTGAGATAGCCACTCCCAGCATGCGGAAACCCTGCTGGCGATAGGCTTCACTGTAGAGGTCGGAAACCGTGGTCTTGCCGGTGCCGGCGAAACCGGACAGCACGCCCACCCCGCCACTTTTCACGGTGAGGTGGATGACCGCTTCCTTTTGCTCGGCAGACAACTGGAAGCCCTTGGCTTTCTGATAACTCGCGATCGTGTCTTCGACCACCTCCAGGGGAACCCGGACGTGCTGCTCGTGCTGCCGGGCACGGGTCTTCGTCAAGATTTCTTGCTCCTGCTCCACCATGAAAGGCGCTGCCCACCGCGTCTCGGTGTGCTTGCGGGAGAGAGTATTGCCGCGATCGTCCTGGTGAATCTTCTCGGGGTTGATTTCAACCAGGGTGTTCCGTTGCTTGAAGGTTTCGATTACTTGCTGGAGCTCGGTCCAGCGGAGGACGCCGGAGTTTTCCATGCCGATCTTTTCAATGAGGTCAGGCTCACTGAAAACGGCCTCGGTTTCATGGAGGCGTTCCAGTAAATACGCATCGCCCCGCACCTGGTTGTCGGCATGCTCGCGTTTGGCGGTTGCCTTGATTTCTTCGGTGGTCAAAATCTCCATGCCGTCCTCTTTCAGGGCGGCAAGGGTTTTGCTCCACATGTCGATGAGCTCGCTATACGCCGGCTCGTCCTTGTGTCGCCGGGTGGCCATGCAAGCGGCCTGCGCCGTGCCGCCGTTTTCGTTCATGTAGTCCAGGATTTGCTGGCGACGGGAAGAAAACTTGTCGCACAACTCTTGGCTGATCCCGCCAATGCTCCACCACATCCGTCCGGTCTCTTCCTTGACTGCATTGAGTTCCCGATCGCGCTCGATCTGATAGCCAAGGTCTCGCATATTGGCGGCCAGCTCATTGCGGTAGATCTGGTCGGCGGCCATGCGGTGGCGATACATCTCTATAGAGTCGAAGGTGCCCCACTTGTCGTCCACGCCCTGCGCCACCCCATAGACAAGCACGTGAGTGTGGATGTCTGGCTCAAGCGACCTGGCGGCTAGATGGTCATGCTGCGAATAGATCAGACCACGGGTGCCGATCACGTCTTTGCCGCCTTGGCCGCGCCGCGTTTCCACCTTGCTTTCCAGGTAATCCATGGAGACTTGAACCGCCTGGCGATGGGCGTTGAGAATCCGTTCCTTTTCCTCGGCGTCCGCGAGCATGTAAGCGATGCCGACCGGTTTGGGGGCGGAATGCGTAACGTCGAAGCCCACCCGATGACCGCCCTCGATGACGACAATGGGATTGCCGTTTTCGTCCAGCTTGACCTCGCCGGTCTTGCGGTCGCGCTTCACCCTCTCTTTCGGTTGGGCTCCAGCGTTCTTACACAACGCTTCTCCGGTGATCGGATGGTATCCACCAGCCAGCTTGAGCATGAACTCGCGATCGACGTTCTTTCCCACCAGGCCAAGCTCGCCGGCCAAGGCGCCACCCCAACGCATGGTCTCTTGGGCGTTGCCTTCTTTGTCCAGGTAATACTCGGTCGCCATCAGGTATTCCACGACGGCTTCGCCGATCTTGTTCTGGCCTCGGGCGTTAAGTCGGGTGATGCCGATCATGGGGTCTCCTGTTCGTGTTTCGATGATCTCCAGGCTAAACAAACATTGAAACTTGGCAACGTTGACGGGATGGGTTTGGGCCTTCGGCCCCTGCTGAAAAAGCAAATGCTTGGGAGGCTTCGCCTCTCCCGCCTTCGGCCTGTAGGTGGGTAGGCCTGTTTCTCCAGGTTCGTGGATAGGTCTGTTCTTGCTCCTGGGCGAACGCCCGCCAAACCGCCCTGCTCCGCTTCAGTCGTTCACCCCGCCAAACCCGCTCCTGACCTTCCGGGCGAAAGCCGCTGTTCCCGCTTTCACCCCCAGAGGGTGTTTTGCTTTTGCTCTTCAGGGCTTTTGCTTTTCCCGCCATCGTTCATCGGAACATGGCATCGATCTGCTCGGCCGTAAGGGCATGCGGGGCGACCTTCGCCTTCTGAATCACCTCCCGCACGTCCTCGGCTTCCTGGGCGCTAGCCGCTCGAACGGCAGGCCCTGCGTCGGCGTCCACGGGCTCCTCCGCTTCCGTCTTGCGGACATAGCCCACCGTGGGGCCAGCGGGGCGAGTAGTCCACTTCGCCGGCACTTGTCCCGGACGTTTATCGGGCAAAACCGTGCCGGGCCAGGTCAGGCAAAGCACATCGCCGCCCATCTGGACCAATGCTCGGATGCCAAAGCCCGCCGGTCCGAACTCCCGCAGGTTCTTCTTGCTCTTCGGATTGCCCTTGGCCTTACGGAAGCCCAGGGTGTCGGTCAACGCGTGGGGCAACATCAACGCCTTGTTTTCTTCGTGCAACGTGCTCTTGTCGTCGTGCGTGCGCCACGCCACTTTTCGCTTTCCCAGTTGTTGGGAAAGCTTGTCCCGTGTCTCACCCATTTGTATCTGACAAACAAGGTGGGTGCCCACCATCGAAGACATGGCCTGGGTTTCTTCAGGCCCATAGACCAGGCGCATTTGCCCCAGATCCTGGAGGCCTGCGATCACGACCACGCCTTTGCTCCTGCCCTTGTCGATGAGCGGCCCCAGCGCAATCTTGCCAATCGAAGTCAGCTCATCGAAAACAAACCCGATGAACCGCCCTTTTTCGTTGTCGGGCAACGCGGGCGAAATGATTTCAGGAACGGCCGCATTGACCATCGCCGCAATGTAAGCCTTCGTGAGGCCGGGGTCGCTGCCCGCCTGGACGATGACCTGTTTGCGGCCTTCGTAAGAGTCCTTCGTCCAATCGGTGATCGAGAAAAACCGCGGGAGTTTGCTGGCCTCTTTCGTCGTCAGGGTGCCTTGCGCGTGCTTCTCCAGCCATGCCGCCCGCCGGCCTTCCTTCTCGCCCCAGGCGGTGGCCAGGTCGTCAATCACTCTCGTGTAGCCGGCGACGGTCGCCAGGACGCTGGCCGTGCTCTGACTCTCGGGATTGCTGATCAGGGCACTGGCCTTCAGGTAATGTTCCTCCAGCATCGGCAGCATGTCTTCGGCGGTCTGGGAGGTCATGCGGGCCAGCTCCACCCAACCCCAGTTCTCCCCGCGGGTGTTCTGCAGCGCTCGAATCGCTCCGGTCAACACCTGCTGCGCTGCTTGCGACCAAAACTTTCCATTGCCCTGCTCATCGGGAATGAGGGAGGCGGCAAAGGCGGCGGCTTGCGTGGGGGTGCGAACATCGCGGCCCACATCCCAGACATACGATCGGCGATCGAAGGGGGAAACGATGATGGGGCGGCGAAATTTGGCCGTGAAATCTCCTTTGACGTCGAACAGGAACAGCTTGTCGTCCCGGTCAATGATTTGCTTCAAGAGAGGCAAGAGGATTTGCGTTTTTCCGCTTCCCACGGATCCATAAACCAGCATGTGCCGCGCCCAGTGTTTCTTCGGCAACACCAAATCGGGATGCAGGGCTAGGCATCCGGGATCCTCGGCCTGCTCCTCGGGTGTCATGGAACGGCGCCGGGCTTCCAGCACGGCTTCTTTCCCAGTGAGCACCTGTGGCCCCGCGACGTGCCACTCATTGCAACGCGGGGTGAGGGCTCGGGCCATGACCCATCCTGTGAGCCCCAGAGATACGCCTAGGGCGGCGGCAATGCGCCAGGCTTCACCGGCGCCTGCGTCCAGCAGAAAGGCCGCGGCTTCGGGCTTAAACAAGGCGCCCGCGCTGGCGTAGTGAACCGCTGTCGCCAGGCCGCCCTTCAACGCCAGGCCATACCTCACCAACGCATGGCTGGCGGGAACCATCCAGGCGGCGCCCAGCAGGGCGGGATAGGACAGGGCAAACGTGAACGCCCCTGCGAGCAACCCTTGATCCCAGTAGCGGACCAAGGTTGAAGGGGCGGTGTTCGGTGGCACCGTGCCAAAGGCTTCAACGACTTTGGACATGCCCGCGCTCCCGTTCACGCCGCGCCAATCGCTCGTCCAGCTCCGCCCCACGTTTGGCTATCTGGATCTCGGCCAGGGCCGCCACATCGCGCCCCTGGCGGTCTTCCATGAGCGGATCAGCCCCTACTGCCATCAATGAAAGGCAAGTGAGTGGTAGCCCGTTTTGAACGGCCAACATGAGCGGCGTGTTGCCTTCCATGTTTTTCGCATTGACCCCCGCCCCGGCCTGCGCCAAAACGGGGATGAGTGGTTCATAGCCACCGGCAGCCGCATAGTGCAAAGCGTTGTTGTCGCGGCCGTCTCGAACATCGGGGGCGCTGTGGTGCAAGGCGGCTTGAACGCCATTGAGATCCCCGGCGCGGGCGGCTTCATGAAGAAGGTTCGGCCATTTGTCGGAAGCCTCGATACGCTCGGCGCCTTGAATGCATCGCTGGTATTCCTCGCAATCCTCGGCCAGGCATTCCAGGCTGGATTTGCGTTCGTCCCAGGTGGTCTCGTCGGACCATCGATCCAGCAAGGTGCTGTTCTTCATGAACTGGATAGCCACCCCCAGCTGGTCTACCGTGAACGGCCGCTCGCAAACAAACGAGCCAATCTGGTCGTCGTAGCGAAACGCGATATTCAGGAGGTGGGAGGCCTTGGTGTGGCTGATCTGCCAGTCGACGTCACCGGTGCCATCGAACCCGAACAGGGGTTCCCGGCAAAGCTCGATGACGGAATGGAGAACGGTGGCGGGGTGCCAGGTGCCGACGTCAGGGTGGGCCAGCTCAAGGCGGCGGAGAACGTCGCCTTCGTCGTGAAGGGCGAACTCACGAACCTGGCTTTCAAGGGAAAGGAGCGTTGGGGTTTTCATTCCTCCAGTAAAAAGGAATCAAAACTCTTGGCAAGCCCTTCTCATTTTGGAAGGTGAGACAACCAACCAAGGCCGATGAACAGGATGGTGAACAACGTGTAGTTTTGGAACTGGTCGATGACGTTGTTCACATCCATCTTTTCAAGGTCGGCCTTGATGAACTCCAAGACCTTGTTCATGCGAGGATGAACCCAAGGATGTTAGCGAGGATGTAGGAGCTAACGGCAGCTACAACGAGGGTAGCGATCTTGTGCTCAAAGAAGATGTCGGTGAGGTCAGCAATCATGGTGGTTTCCTTGGTGGGTTGGTCTGGTCAACAAATCATTTGATTTGCTATACCTCCATTCAACGCCAAATCCCGCCAATGTCAACACCAATTAGCAAACTATTATTGTGATTTACTTCTCACTTTTGAAAACACGTCGGAAAACCCATTAAAGGGCTTTTATTAGTCGGCTTTCCGATCTTAAAGCGCGGCGGGTCTCCGTTTATTTAAAGCGCCCAGTCTTGGCTTGCTCCATCCGCATCCAGTCCCGCAGGATCCGGTGGACGGCTGAAGAAATCGTGTAGCCATTCTCCGTGGCATATGCATCCACAAAATCCCAAATGCGCTCCTCCACCCGGGAATCCAGGCGTTTGGTTTTTCGAGCCTTGGAGGCATGTCGGGGCTGGGGTTTCCCGGTGAGTTGGGTTGGGTTGGGGTGTGTCATCAGGACGTCCTGGTGGTGGTGAAAGCGGAAGGAATGGAGCACACCCGCACGGGTTGCTGGGGCAGCCAGGAAGGCCACCCACCGCTCCAGGGAAGGCGAGCCTTGGCGCGGGCGGCGCACTTGCTCACGGTCTTGTCTAGGCGGCTGTCGGGACCGTCTATCCAGAGCAACGCGTTGTCGCTGACCTTGCGGCTCTTGAGAAAGGCGATGGTGGAGGGGCGAACGGCCGGGCAACCCAAGGAACGCCCTACATGGCCGGGGGTGACGTAGGCGGCGGGATGGAGCACCACGGCGCGCTCCCGGGCTTCGTCGTTGAAGCCAGGCATGAGGCCATCCAGGCGCCAACTCGATCCCTTCTTCCCGATATAGTTTTCAGCGATGCGGTAGAGCCCCAAGCTGGTCATGCCGCTGTCGATGATGTTGCTGAAGTGAATCGCCTGCCCTGTCTTGCCGGGATCCGAACCAGCACCGTGGGCCACCCAGTCCTTGAGCACCACCTTCGGATGGTCAGGGTCCGTGATGTCCAGCACCCAAAGGCGGGGCTGACTGGAAGGCAGGGACATATCCGCAATGAGCATGGTGTCCGGCAAGTCGGCGTTGGATTGTTGGGCGCACGCCAGGGCTTCCTCGGCCCGGTCAGCGACGGCGGGGTTCATGCCATCCAGGCCTCCAGCCAAGGAAGCCATGGAGCCTGCGGTAAGGGCGACGGTGAGGGCGCATTTGGAAAGGGTTCTAATCATGGTATGGGTTCTCCTGTGGTTGTTTGGCGGTGTTGGTCGGCACCACCACTCCATCCAGTAAAACGGAAATTTGGGACTTGGCAACGTTGGGGCGGTTTTAGGTAGGTCGATAGCGGGGTGTTTGTGGGTAGGTCCGTTTCAATTTGAACAAGGGCGGAGCCGCTGTTCTCTGCCCTTCCCAGGGTTGCTGTTGCTTTTAGGAGGCTCTTCGTCCGGTAGAAACACCCTGTAAGAGCAAGAGCCACCCTGGGGATGAGGGTGGGAAAAGCCCAAAGAAAAACCCCGCACGGTGGCGGGGCTTTCTGGGTTGTTCTTGAAGGTTTACTGGCTTTGTCCTTCGCTTCGCTTTTGAACCTGTTTCTGGGTTTGCTTCTGATCCTGATTCTGCTGGTGGTTCTGCGTCCGTTGGGCCCTGCGCTCGGCCAGGCTGCCGTTCTGCGCTTCCTTCCGCTCCTGGGGAGCCATGGGTCCCAGATTCTCGATGCCCGCGGCTGCTCCCATCGCATTGTGGATGCGAGACTGGCCTTGCGCCTGGGAGGCTTCCTTGTCCTTGTGCTGTGCTCCATCCTGCTTCTGCCCGTCTTGCTTCTCGTCTTGCTTCGGGCTGCCGTTCTGCTGCCCGCTCTGACGTGCGACCCTTCCCTTTTCGGCGTCTTCCTTCGCCCACTGCTCGCCCACCTCGGCATCCGTTGGCCGGCGGTTGTTCTGATACATGAACTCCTTCTGCGTCGCCTCCAAACGCTTTTCGAATTCTCGTTCCGCCAGGGCGGTCTCGGCATAGCCCTCCATGCCGTGCTTCGTCGTGCTGTTGTGGCTTTCTTTCTGCTCACGGCGCCGCTCCTGCCAGTCCTTCACGGCCTGGTAGCCTTCACGCCCGTCGCGTTCCTCGCCGGGGGCGTAACCGGCTTCACGAAAACCCTGGGAGGGTTCCTCCAGGTTGCTTTGCGCTTGGGCTTGGGCCTGCTCCTGGCGGTTTTTCATCATCAACTGTTCGCTGGGAAGCAAGTCGTATTGCTGACGCTTCTCAACCAGGTCCTTTTCTTCCTTCATGCGCAGATCCAACTGTTCCCGCACGGCCTGGTTGCCTTCGGGGCCGGCTTCTCGCCCCCCCTCAATAATCGCCTTCTGCTTGTCCAATACGTCGTTCTCCAAGCGGTCCGCCTGCTCATCCCACGCCGTGGCTTTGTCCTTGAGGCCGGAGTGAGGCCGATCGGTGCGCCGGAACGCGTCCCGCTCGTCCTGGGAATTTTTAAAGTTGGCTTCCAGGTCCCGCATCCAGGTGCCATCGTTCCGCTCACGCAAGTTGCGGTCCAGCTGATACACCTCACCAGCCTTCTCCAACGCCTGCTCATCGAACTTCACCCACCACTGGGCCTTTTCATCGCCCTTATCGGCGTCCTGATGCTTCTTCATGCGAAACGCTTCGTCCTGCTCCACGATCGTCGGATCGTTTAAATGGGCCATGGTTTCTTTGATGCTTTGCTTGTCGCTCATGAGGTCTCCTTAAATCGGTGGGGGATGGGTTTAGATTGCGTGAACTTTCGAAGTTGGCAAGAGGGACAGTTGCCCGCCCCTCCCTGCTTTAAGCCGCTTCTTTCTCGTCCTGCTTCTCGGCCAGTTCTTCCGGGCCCACGCGGGGCAAGGTGGCAATGTCGCAACGACGAACACCCGCACGGTTGGTGAGGATGAAGGCCTTGCCATACCCCACCACCATCGAACGGAACTCCTCTTCCTTGAGCACGTCTTCCACCACGCGCTTGCCACCCACCGGCACCGCAATTTCCTTGGTGACGTAGGTGTCGCCCAGGACTTCCTGCTTGTGCCCGCGCCACTTCCCGCGAGTCACTGCATCTTCCTTAATGCCGGTCAGGCGACCCGCACCCGCACGCTCCAGCATGCGCATGACGCCCCGCCCCGGATGTTCGATGTCGTTCAACGGGCTCTCGCGCAAGTTGTCCAGGGCGCCGTCGTAGTCAATACCCATGGTTGGCCGCTGGAACTTCGTGATTTCGGCTTTGCCCAAAATTTCGTTGAGAAAGTCGTAGGTGGCCTTCGTCGATTCCATGACGATCTGCGTCTTGAACTTTTTGGCAAAAGACTTGGTAAGGTTCCGATCTCCGATCGACGCGTCCAACCCCTCGTAGTCCTGGGTTGCCATCACGAACATCAGGCCCAGGCTTCGTGCGATAGGCAGGAGCTGCGTTTCTTCCCGCCCGATGAGCAACTGGCACTCGTCCATGAACAGCATGCAGGGACGCTCGCCCTCGGCCATCCACTCTTCCATCTTGCGGTCCTGGCGCATGCGAACCTGGCGATACACGCGCTGCTTCAGCAACGCGGTGATGACACGACCCGATCGGCCATGACGGACCTCGGGCAAGTCGATGCCGACATGCTTGCCGCGCAAACAATCGGTGACGTCCACGCCGTGTTCCATCGACCGCCAAGGCAAGCCGTCCTTGTTGGTCAGGTAGCGACCCAACAGCAAGGGGTTGAGGGCCTGGTCTACGTTCAAGAGGAATGACGAACGCTGCTCGGGCGCATAGGTGGCCCACGACGACTGCATCCAGTTCCAGGCTGAGTTGAGCATGGAGGATGAGTTCAGCACTTCGGGATGGATGGTTTGCGGCTGGGTCGCCAAACGGAGCGCGAACCTCCATTCGGCGTCCATGACCCTTCCCGTCTTCGGGTCAGTCATAGGCTCACCCGTTTTCGGGTCAATCGGCACAAAGTTCTCGTCTTCAAGACCGAGCTCCACACCCGCCTCAGTCAAAGCCCGGCCAATCTGATAGAGGCCATCATCGCGGCCTTCCAGGGCGCCACAAATCACCTTGACGTGGTTCAGAATTTCGGGCGTCCAATACCACTTCCGCTCTGCGTCGCGGTTATTCGCCCACCGCTGGTGTTTGCCCCGCAG
>Ga0209963_1001853_pt1 | contig 11461 bp, 16 predicted proteins | sample ThiBio_1000_biof_2_FD_183957 | JGI IMG/M metagenome (GOLD analysis project Ga0209963, IMG submission 183957) | Wastewater bioreactor microbial communities from Cape Town, South Africa - Thiocy_cont_1000_biof (SPAdes) | ecosystem: Engineered > Bioreactor > Thiocyanate-remediating >...
GGGCGGCGCGTCGACGACGCCTGGCGCAGCGTCATGGCCTTCGAGATCGCCCGCAACCGGGAGCTGTACGACCTCGCCCGCACCGGGGTGCCGATGCTGCCACCGGCATCCGCGCGGTGCGTCGGCACGGCCCTCACCCTCTACTCCCGGATCCTGCAGCGGATCGAGGCCCGCGACTACGACGTGTTCTCCGGACGCGCCCGCGTCCCGACCTGGCGCAAGGCGCTGACCGCGGCCGGAGCACTGCTGACCCCGCAGCGGGCGGTGGCCTGATGAGGGCGGAGTACCTGTTGCTGATGGCGGCCTGCCTGCTGGTGACCCTGCCGCTGGAGTTCTGGCTGCGCGCCCGGGTCTACCGGCGTCCGCTCCGGCTGCTGATCGCGCTGGTGCCGTCGGTGGTCGTCTTCTACGTCTGGGACGCGGTCGCGATCGCCCGCGGCCACTGGGACTACAGCCCCGACCACACCACCGGCGTCCTGCTGCCGGGCGGCGTCCCGATCGAGGAACTGGTCTTCTTCGTGGTGATCCCGATCTGCGGGCTGCTCACCTATGAGGCCGTCGGCACGGTGCTCCAGCGAGGACGGTCGCGGGAGGCCTCCGATGCCTGAGTACACCGTCGCCACCCTCGCCGCCATGGTCGTCGTCGTGGCGATCGAACTGCTGTGGGCGAGGACGGGCATCTTCGGCAGGCTGCAGTACTGGCTGGCGATGGCGATCGTGTTCTTCTTCCAGATCCTGGTGGACGGCTGGCTGACGAAGCTGAGCGACCCGATCGTCCGCTACGCGCCGCAGCAGTTCGCCGGCGTCCGGTTCCCGCTGGACATCCCGATCGAGGACTTCGGCTTCGGGTTCGCCCTGGTCACGGCCGTGATCATCACCTGGGAGGTCGCCGGACGGCGGGAGCGGGCCGAGTGAACAGCTGGCGTCCGGGACGCGACCGGCGGGCCGTCCACCACCCCGCGCAGCAGCCGACCCGAAATGGGGACGGTTCCCATCTCGGTTCGCCTCCGGCAGCGGTGGTCGTCGGCGGCGGCATCGCCGGACTGGCGGCCGCCACCGGGCTGGCCGAGCGCGGCGTGCGCGTCACGGTCGTGGAAGCGGCCGACACCCTCGGCGGGCGGGTCCGCTCCTGGCCGATCCAGCTGCAGGACGGCACTCCGGCCACGATGAGCCGGGGTTTCCACGCCTTCTTCCGGCAGTACTACAACCTGCGGGCGCTGCTGCGGCGAGCCGATCCGGCGCTGTCCCGGCTGGTGCCGGTCGCCGACTACCCGCTCGAACTGGCGCCGGCCTCCGGTCGTCCGGTCGTGCGCGACTCGTTCGCCGGCGTCCCCAGGACCCCGCCGTGGAACCTGGTCGGCTTCGTCGCGGCGAGCCCGTCCTTCCGGGCGCGCGACCTGGCCCGGGTCGACGTCCGGGAGGCACTCGGCCTGCTCCGGGTGGCCTTCCCGCGCACCTACTCCGACCTGGACGGGGTCAGCGCGGCCGAGTTCCTCGACCGGCTGCGGTTCCCCGCCGCCGCCCGGCACCTGGCCCTGGAGGTCTTCGCCCGCAGCTTCTTCGCCGATCCGCGGGAGTTCTCCGCCGGCGAACTGGTCGGGATGTTCCACACCTACTTCGTCGGCTCGGCCGAGGGCCTGCTGTTCGACGTCCCGGACGACGACTACGACACCGCGCTGTGGGCGCCGCTGGGACGCCACCTCGCCGGGCTCGGTGTCGACGTGCGCACGGGCGTCCGGGCGGGGGGCCTGATCGAGCGCGGCGAACAGGTCGTCGTCGCCACCTCGGCGGGCGAGTTGACGGCTGACGCGGTCGTGCTCGCCACCGACACGCGTCCGCTGCAGGAACTGGTCGCCGCGTCGCCCTGGCTGGACCCGGCCTGGGCCGACCGGATCGCCCGCCTCCGCACCGCCCCGCCGTTCGGGGTGGGACGCCGCTGGCTGGCCAACCGGCTTGCGGACCTGCCTGCCTTCCTCGGCACCAGCGGCTACGGTCCGCTGGACAACGTCAGCCGGCTGGACGCCTTCGAGGCCGGTGCCGCCGACTGGGCCGGGCACGGTGGCGGCACCGTGGTCGAGGTGCACGGCTATGCGCTCGCCGACACCTCGGAGCGGACCCGGGACGAGCTGTGGCGCCAGGCCGCGCGGGTCCAGCCGAGCATCGGGGCGTCGGACGTGCTGGCGGAGCAGTGGCTGGTCGCGCAGGACTGCCCGCTGGTCGACACCTCGCCGTGGCTGCTGCGGCCGACCGTGGCCACCCCCGACGCGCGGATCGTGCTCGCCGGGGACCTGGTCCGCAGCGACTGGCCGATCGCGCTGATGGAGCGAGCGGCGACGACCGGCTGGCAGGCGGCAAACACCCTGCTCGCCGGCTGGGGGCGGCGCGGCCACGACCTGTGGTCGCCGCCACTGACGGGTCTGTTGGGCTCCGTCCGCGCCTGAGCGCTCAGTGGTTGCGGAGCGCGCTGATCAACTCCGACTTCGACATGCGGGAGCGTCCCTTGATGCCGAGGTCCTTCGCCCTCGACATCAGCTCGGACTTCGACCGCTCGTCGTAGTCCTTGGCGGTTGCCCCCTTGCGCCCCACCTTCGAGCGGGAGGAGGCGGCGGCGGCATTCGAGATCCGCGCGGCCTTCTCCTTGCTGGCGCCGTCGTCCCGGAGAGCCTCGTACATCTCCTTGTCCTTCACCGACGGCCCCGGGTCACGTTTGGGCATGGTTCCTCCGTTCTGTTCGGACGCCGGCGAAGTACCCGCGCCGGCCGCGGCGGAAACGCCGGCCGCCGAACAGGCCGCCGCCACCGGAAGTGTTCTCCCGGTGGCGGCGGTGGTCGATCGGCCAGGGCTCAGGTGAAGATGCTGACTCCGCCCGGCCCGACGAGCAGGCCGACGACAATCAGGACAATGCCCCAGACCAACTGCTGCCTGATGATGGCGAAGATGCCCGAGATCACCAGGACCGCAGCGATAATCCACAGAATCGTGGCCATGCCCGGCTCCTTCCGGTTGGGTTACTTGAAGGCGTCCTTGACGTCTTCCCCGGCCTGCTTGACGTTGGCAGCGGCCTGCTCGGCCTTGCCTTCCGCCTGCAGCTCGGGATCGTCCGTGGCCTTGCCCCAGGCGTCCTTGACCTTGCCCTTGGCCTCTTGAGCCGCGTTCTTGACCTTGTCGTCGAGACCCATGACTTCCTCCGCTCTCTGGTTGGGATGTACTGGTTCGGTACCCGGTGCCCGGGCCTGCCAAACCGTCGTTTCAGCCTCAGGACGCGCCGACTCCGAGCAGTTCCAGGACGGAGCGCTCCAGGCGGGACTGACGGGCTTCCCGGCTCCGGGAGGAGCCGGCGGTGGCCGCCGCGATGGTCGTGCCGGCCGCGTAGGCGTCCAGCACCCGAGGGTCGATGTAGGACGACCGGGCGACCGTGGGGGTGTTGCCGAGGTAGGTCGCCACCTGCCCGATCGCCTCGCGCTCGGCCCGCCGGCGGGACGCCTGCGTGTCCCCGGGTTCGGCGCTCAGGGCGAGCGCCTCGGCCGCGATCACGGTGGCGTGCCAGGTGCGGAAGTCCTTGGCGGTGAAGGCGCCGCCGAACAACTCGGCGAGATAGGCGTTGACCGCACCGGAGCTCAGGTCGGTCCAGCCGCCGTCCTGGTGGTAGGCCAGCAGCCGGTCACCGCCAGACCGCCGGCGCATCTCTTCGAGCGCGGCGATCGCCTGCTCGTCGGAGATCAGGACGTGGTGCTCGATGCCCGACTTGCCGATGAACCGGAAGGCGAGTCCCGAGCCATCGCGGCGGATGTGCCGGCGTTCGAGCGTGGTCAGGCCGAAGGAGCCGTTGGCGTCCGCGTAGTAGTCGTTGCCGATCCGGAAGTAGCCCAGGTCGAGCAGCCGCACGGCCGTTGCCGCTGCCCGCTCCAGCGGCATTCCGGGACGCCGGAGGTCGACGCCGACCCGGCGGCGCACTTTCGGCAGGAGCCGGGCCGCCTCGGCGACCCGATCGAACTTGAGCCGGTCGCGCCGGATCCGCCACTGCGGGTGATACAGGTACTGGCGCCGGCCGGCGGCGTCCACGCCCGTGGCCTGGAGGTGCCCGGTGGCCAGCGGGCAGATCCACACGTCCCGCCACGCCGGCGGAATGGCCAGCGAGCGGATCCGTTCCACCTCATCGGGTGGCACCGGCGCGCCCTGCGTGTCGAGGTAACGGAAGCCCCGCCCGGAGCGACGCCGGGTCCAACCCGGCTGGTTGGCCGATACCCGGCGCAGCCTCGGCATCGACGGTTCAGCGACCGCTCACTCGGTGACGAGGTCGCGGGCCTCGCGGGCGAGTTCGCCGATGATCTTGTCCTCCCGGGCGACCAGGTCCACCAGGACGTCGCTGAAGCCCGATGTCGGGTCGCCGGGATCGCTGAACAGCGGGGCGTCGGCGATGGCGGCGTCCACCCGGGTGAGCTCGTCGGCGAGCGCGCGCAAGTTCTCATTCATGACAGTGCCGTACCCCACCTCGCGCAGTACTGGTGCCGTCCGGACCTGAGCGGTCGTGCGCAGTTAGCCGGGGCATCAGGCGGGGTATGGGACGGCTTCAGGCAGGAGGAGGCATCCATGGCCAAGGTTCACAAGCGCGCAGACGTCAGCCCCCGGGAGGGGGAGCGGGAGTACGGCGACGTGACATTCGCCGACCCGACCAACAAGAAGTACCCCATCGACAACGCCGAGCACGTCCGGGCGGCCTGGGCCTACATCAACAAGGCCGGCAACGCGGACAAGTACACCAAAGCCGACGCCGAGCAGATCCGCGACCGGATCAAGAGGGCAGCCCCGAGGTTCGGCGTCGACATCGAATCTGACTGACCGGTCCTCCTCTGCCTGGTGCGTGCCTTCTGGTGCGCGCCGGGCGGGGTGCCGTGTTCCAGGGTTCTCCGGGTCTGGTTCCTCCGGTCAGCGCAGCACCTCGACGAGCAGCACCCAGGCCCCGACCATCGCGGCGATCACGACGATCACCACCCCGGCGGCGACCAGGAACACGCCGCTGGCCAGCTCGGCGATCAGCAGGACCGCGCCCACCCCGAACGGCAGGTACTGGACGACGGCGAGCGCCACGATCAGGCCGAACACCCCGCCGGTCACGCCGTCCGCGCCGGTGCGGCGGACGGCGAGCGCGGCCGACACCGAGCGCAGCTGGACGGCACCGGCCGAAGCCGTGACGACCAGCACCTCGACGCCGAGCGCGACCAGCGGCTGCTGTGGCACCAGCAGGAGCAGGGCCACGACCAGGGAGAGCACGAGCGAGGCGACGGTCGACGCGGCGCCACGGAGGGTCACCCGGGACGCGAGGATCTCCTTCACGTTCACCGAGATCGCCACGATCAACAGGCCGGCGAGGGCTCCGGTCGCGCCCGCGGCCGCGACGCCGAATTCGCCCCAGCCGTCGGGCAACGCGGTCTCCATGGTCACCACGCCGTGGCTCCGTCGGCCGGGGTGCGCAGATGTTCCTCCATGCCAGTGGCCTTACCCAGCATCGGCCGGGGTTCTCCGCTGTCGTGGTCGAGCGTGGGTCAGGCGGGGAGGTGCAGCCCGGCATCGGTGATGCGCGCGAGCCCGTCGCCGACCAGGGAGGCGATCGCCCGCTCGCGCTGCGCGGGGTCCGGCCAGTCAGCGATCACCCGGTCCACCGGGACGGCGGCCGAGGCTTCGCGGAGCGTCCGCAGGATCGCGCCGCGAGCCTGCCGGTCGCTGCCCTCGTAGCGGGCCTGGCGCGTCCGGTTGTCCGGTGTCGCGGGGTAGCCGGCGGCTCGCCAGGCGCAGCCCCCACGGACCGGGCAGGCGTCGCAGCGCGGCGCCCGTGAGGTGCAGATCGTCGCGCCGAGCTCCATCGTGGCGGCGTTGAACACCGCAGCGTCCCCGTCGTCGGCCGGCAGGACGGCGTCCATGGCGGCGAGGTCGGCGCGGGCAGGTGCGGCGGGCTGGGCGCGTCCGAGGATCGCCCGGGCGAGCACCCTGCGGGTGTTGGTGTCGACGACCGGGTGGCGCTCACCGTAGGCGAAGACTGCGACCGCCCGAGCCGTGTAGTCACCGACACCGCTGAGGGAGAGCAGGTCGTCGAGCCCGCGGGGGACGACCCCGCCGAAGCGCTCGGCGATCTCGACGGCCGCCCGGTGCAGCCACAGCGCCCGGCGCGGGTAGCCGAGGTTCGCCCACTGCCGGACCGCCTCGGCGGGGGAGTCCGCGGCGAGGGACGCCGGGCTCGGCCAGCGCTCCAGCCACGCCTCCAGCTGCGGACGGACGCGGTTCACCGGCGTCTGCTGCAGCATGAACTCACTCACCAGGACGCCCCAGGCACTGAACCCGGGACGGCGCCACGGCAGGTCGCGGGCGGATCGTCGGTACCAGGCGATCAGCGGGGTCGAGAGGTCGTCCACGTGCTCAGCGTACGAAGTGGGGGCGTCGAGCCTTCACCGTCCGGCGAAGGCGGCGAGGACGGACAGCACCCGGTCGTTGCTGGCCGGGTCGGCGAGGGTGACGCGGATTCCGTCCCCGGCGTAGCCGCGGACGAGGATGCCGGCGTCGTCGAAGGCAGCGACCAGGCGCTCGCGCTCGGCGTCCCCGCAGCGCAGCCAGACGAAGTTCGCGTCACCGGAGGGGACGTCCCAGCCGAGGGCGCGGGCGGCGGCCTCGACCCGTGGCCGCTCGGCCACCACGGTGGCGGCCCTGCGGGCGACCTCCTCGGCGGAGTCGAGCGCCGCCAGAGCAGCAGCCTCGGCGACGCTGCTCACGGAGAACGGCACCTGGGCGCGGCGTAGACCCTCGGCGATCTCCGGACGGGCGATCGCGTAGCCGACCCGCAGCCCGGCCAGGCCGTGGGCCTTGGAGAAGGTCCGCAGCAGGCACACGTTGGGGTGCGCCCGGTACAGCCCGAGCGAGTCCGGCGGCTCGGCCATGAACTCGCGGTACGCCTCGTCCAGCACGACCAGGACGGTGCTCGGCACGCTCGCCAGGAACCCGTCCAGGTCGGCCGGGGTGATCGTCGTGCCGGTCGGGTTGTTCGGCGAGCAGAGCAGCACCAGCTTCGTCCGCTCAGTGATGGCCGCGGCGATCGCCGGCAGGTCGTGGCTCGCGTCCGGGGTCAGCGGGACGCGGACCGGGACGGCTCCGGCGAGCTGGCACAGGATCGGGTACGCCTCGAACGACCGCCAGGCGAAGGCCACTTCGTCGCCCGGGTCGCAGAGGGCGGCCACCAACTGGGCGAGGACGCCGACGCTGCCCGGGCCCACCGCCACCTCCTCGCTCCCGACGCCGTTCACCTCGGCGATCCGCTGCCGCAGGGCGATCGAGGCCATATCGGGGTAGCGGTTCACCCGGCCGGCAGTCGCCTCGATCGCAGCCAGCACCTTCGGCAGGGGAGGGTAGTGGCTCTCGTTCGACGCCAGCGCGGCGATGCCGTCGCCGTGCGCCTTACGTCCGGCGACATATCCGGGCAGCCCGGCGACGGCCGGACGCAGCTGGGGGAGTGCGCGCTCCACAGGACACCTTTCCTCGGGACGGATGCCATGGTCGCATTGCGTCCCGATCAGGTCGGCCTCCGTCTCAGCGTCGCTGTGAGGTTTGACGTCGTCCGCCTCGGGTAACTGATCCCGGGAAACCCGAAGGCAAGGAGTGACCATGTCGACCACCACCGGTTCCGGAATCGCCCTGCTCGTGATCGGCGCGATCCTCAGCTTCGCCGTGAGGGACTCGCTCCCGGGCGTCAACCTCTCACTGATCGGCTACATCTGCATGGGCGCCGGAGCGCTGGCCGTCATCCTCGGCCTGGTCACCAACGCCCAGGCCACTCGCCGCACGAATGTCATCGAGCACCGGGACGACCAGGTCTGACCCGTGGAGCCGGGCCAGACAGTGAACCTACCGACTGAGTTCGGGCGCCGGATTCACTGTCGGGCCCGTCGGGCCGTACCCCGCGGGGCTAGCCTTCGCCGCCGGTGCGGCGCAGGACGTCGCTGAGCCGTTCGGCCGCGGCGATCACGGCCGGCGCGTGCAGGCGGCCCGGCTGACGGGAGAGTCGCTCGATGGGGCCGGAGACGCTGACCGCGGCGATCACCTTACCGCTGGGGGAGCGGACGGGGGCCGACACCGAAGCCACACCCGCCTCGCGCTCGGCCACCGACTGCGCCCAGCCGCGACGCCGGACGGTGGCCAGCGCCACCGCGGAGAAGGACGAGTTCTGCAGGCCGCGCTGGATCCGGTCCGGGTCCTCCCAGGCCAGCAGTACCTGCGCTGCCGAGCCTGCCGACATGGTCAGTTGGGTGCCGACCGGGATCGTGTCCCGCAGCCCGGACGGACGCTCGGCCGCAGCTGCGCAGACCCGGTAGTCACCCTGGCGGCGGTACAGTTGCGCCGACTCGCCAGTGATGTCGCGCAGCCGGGCCAGCACCGGTCCGGCGGTTGCCAGCAGGCGGTCCTCGCCGGCTGCCGATGCCAACTCGGTGAGCCGCGGGCCGAGCACGAACCGTCCCTGGAGATCGCGGCTGACCAGCCGGTGGTGTTCCAGGGCAACGGCCAGGCGGTGCGCCGTGGGCCGGGCCAGGCCGGTCGCGGTGACCAGTCCGGCGAGCGTCGTGGGGCCCTGCTCGAGTGCTGTCAGGACGAGCGCCGCTTTGTCGAGAACGCCCACGCCGCTTGAATTGTCCATGTGATAAGACTGCCGTCTCGGAGAATGATATGCAAGCTGTACGCTGGCTTCTTCGACGACCACGTCCAGGCAACGGGAGGCCGGCATGGGCAAGACGCTCAGTGACAAGGTGTGGGAGAGCCACGTCGTACGCACGGCGGACGGCGAGCCCGACCTGCTCTACATCGACCTGCACCTGGTCCATGAGGTCACCAGTCCGCAGGCTTTCGACGGGCTGCGGCTCGCCGGACGCCAGGTCCGCCGGACCGACCTGACCATCGCGACCGAGGACCACAACACCCCGACGCTGAACATCCTCGCGCCGATCGCCGACCCGGTCTCCAGGCTGCAGGTCGACACCCTGCGGAGGAACACCGACGAGTTCGGCGTCCGGCGGCACTCGCTGGGCGACGTCGACCAGGGCGTCGTCCACATCATCGGGCCGCAACTCGGCCTGACCCAGCCCGGCCTGACCGTGGTCTGCGGAGACTCGCACACCTCCACGCACGGCGCGTTCGGCGCACTGGCATTCGGCATCGGCACCTCCGAGGTCGAGCACGTGCTGGCCACCCAGACGCTGCAGCAGGCCCGACCGAAGACCATGGCCGTCAACGTCAACGGCGAACTGCCCGACGGCGTCACCGCCAAGGACATCGTGCTGGCGCTGATCGCGAAGGTGGGCACCGGCGGCGGCCAGGGCTACGTCGTGGAGTACCGCGGCTCGACCATCCGCGCGCTCTCCATGGAGGGCCGGATGACCATCTGCAACATGAGCATCGAGTGGGGCGCCAAGGCCGGCATGATGGCGCCGGACGAGACGACCTTCGCCTACCTGAAGGGACGCCCCCACGCGCCCGAGGGCGACGACTGGGACGCCGCGGTCGCGTACTGGCGCACGCTGTACACCGACGATGACGCCGTCTTCGACCGTGAGGTGGACATCGACGCCACCCAGCTCACCCCGTTCGTCACCTGGGGCACCAACCCGGGCCAGGGCGTTCCGCTGGGCGGGGCGGTACCGACGCCGGAAGACTTCGCCGACCCGGTCGATCGCTCGGCGGCCGAGCGGGCGCTGACCTACATGGACCTCAAGGCCGGGACGCCGATGCGCGACATCCGGGTCGACACCGTCTTCCTCGGCTCCTGCACCAACGGCCGGATCGAGGACCTGCGCCTGGCCGCCTCCGTGCTGGAGGGCAAGAAGATCGCCGACGGCATCAGGATGCTGGTCGTGCCCGGCTCGGCGCGGGTGCGGCTGCAGGCTGAGGCCGAGGGCCTGGACAAGGTGTTCCTCGCCTTCGGAGCCGAATGGCGGGCGGCCGGCTGCTCGATGTGCCTGGGCATGAACCCCGACCAGCTGGCACCGGGGGAGCGCAGCGCGTCCACCTCGAACCGGAACTTCGAAGGCCGCCAGGGCAAGGGCGGACGCACCCACCTGGTGTCCCCGGCCGTCGCTGCGGCCACCGCCGTCCGCGGCACCCTCAGCTCGCCGGCAGACCTGTAAGGAGCCTGGAATGGACAAGTTCAGCACCCACACCGGCATCGCCGTCCCGCTGCGCCGCAGCAACGTCGACACCGACCAGATCATCCCTGCGGTCTACCTGAAGCGGGTCACCCGCACCGGCTTCGAGGACGGCCTGTTCGCCGCTTGGCGGGGCGACCCCGACTTCGTCCTCAACGACCCGGCCTACGCGGCCGGCTCGATCCTCGTCGCCGGCCCCGACTTCGGCACCGGCTCGTCTCGGGAGCACGCCGTCTGGGCCCTGCAGAACTACGGCTTCGCGGTGGTCATCGGCTCCCGCTTCGGCGACATCTTCCGCGGCAACTCGGGCAAGGCCGGCCTCGTCATCGCGACCGTCGACCAGGACGTCGTCGAGAAGCTCTGGGAACTCGCCGAGAGCGAGCCCGGCATGACCTTCACCGTCGACCTGCACCACCGCACCATCGAGGCGGCCGACAACGTCTTCGAGTTCACCATCGACGACTACACCCGGCACCGTCTCCTCGAGGGCCTGGACGACATCGGCCTCACCCTCCAGCACGCCGACGAGATCACCGCCTACGAGGCCCGTCGTCCGGCCTGGCTGCCGAAGACGCTGCCCGCCAAGGTCGCCGGCTGAAGCCCGTTGCCGCGCCCGCGGTCGTCTTGGGCCCCCTCGTCGTCCCGGGCCCCGACCCGGGACCCCGGCGGCCGACTTGCCACGTCGGTGCGGGGATCCCGGCGTTCGCCGGGACGACGGGAGTGCGCCGGGTCGACGGGCGTTTGCCGGTCGACGGGGGTGCGCTGGGACGATGGGCGTGCGCCGGATCGAGGGGCGTCTACCGGACGACGAGCGTTCGCCGGGTCGACGGGCGTTTGCCGGACGACGGGGTGCGCCGGGACGATGGGCGTTTGCCGGACGATGAGCGTCTGCTGGACGACGGGGTTTGCCGGACGACGAGCGTTTGCTGGGTCGACGGGGTTTGCCGGACGACGAGCGTTCGCTGGGTCGACGGGGGTTTGCCGGACAACGGGGGTTTGCCTGTCGACGGGCGTGCGCCGGACGACGAGCTTGCGCCGGGACGACGAGAGTGAGAAGGCGACACGAACGGGCGGTAGGGCGCCGCTGGCCAGTAGGCTCGCCAGATCATGAGCGCTGATCCGACCGTCCGCCTGCCGCTGCGGGTCGCCAACCCGACGCCGGTACAGCCGACGTACCGGCGGCTGGCAGGCTTCGCGGGCTGGCTCCTGCGCCGCCTGGTGAACGCCGACTGGGACGATGCCGCGCAACTCCCGAGGACCGGCGGCGTGATCGTCGTGTCGAACCA
>Ga0209963_1001860_pt1 | contig 11430 bp, 17 predicted proteins | sample ThiBio_1000_biof_2_FD_183957 | JGI IMG/M metagenome (GOLD analysis project Ga0209963, IMG submission 183957) | Wastewater bioreactor microbial communities from Cape Town, South Africa - Thiocy_cont_1000_biof (SPAdes) | ecosystem: Engineered > Bioreactor > Thiocyanate-remediating >...
ATGGCATCATTAGCTCGTGTTTCATTAACATCATCATCGGCCTTATGCCGTTTATTGATCAATCGTAATGCTGGTCTTATTCAACAACATTTACCAGCTATGATTCTTCCATCAGCAACACAACAACGATCAATTGCCATTACACCTGTTCGTCGTGATATTGACTCAGCTGCTAAATATATCGGAGCTGGTGCAGCTACAGTTGGTGTCGCTGGTGCCGGTGCAGGTCAGTTCAGTTCATATGATCGAACGAAAGACTAAAATAGAATCTTGTTTTTGATCTCCTTCAGGTATTGGAACAGTATTCGGTTCACTCGTCGTCGCCTATGCTCGTAATCCAAGTTTAAAACAACAACTCTTCTCCTATGCTATCTTGGGTTTCGCTTTATCCGAAGCTATGGGTCTTTTCTGTCTTATGATGGCTTTCATGTTATTGTTTGCTTTCTAGACGTTTACAAACTTAAAATTATCAACTTCCCAGTACACATGCAGAAGAACATTTTTAGGCGATCATTTCTCTTTTCTTTCTTTCTTTCCTTTTTCTGTTTGAGTCCACCCGTTCTATTTCTTTATAAATACCATCTAAACAGTAGCCTATGAAATTCTTGTTAGTCCTAGACTTATATTGTCACCAAAAGAAAACCGCCGTGATTGTTTATCTTCTTTTTTTTATGCTAAACTTTTCTTGGTCAACCTTTGAATAAAATTTACGAAAAAAAAGAGATAACAAAATACATTCATATATACAGTATATATATATATATATAAAGATTATTTCCAAATTGAAATTTCTCGTTTAGTTATTTGTAAATGAATATCTTCATCACACGTGATATTGAAAATACTTTTCAACCAGATTTTTTGCTTGTCAATATCAGCTAATTTCGGCAGACTAAATGAGCCTTTTCGGCATAACAATCGAAAACTGATTAAATTCGGTAATGAACATAAAATTAATTCAATGATCTGTTGAATATGTCGATTTATAGCTCGACTTGATTGTATGAGAAATGTAAATGTCTGGAGATTTCGAAATGCTTTCAATAAACAATCGATATCTGTTAAAACAATTCGACCATCGGTATCACTACTGCAAACGAGCAATTCTTTCAATCGATCGAATGAATAATCCGGCAAACGTTTGCATAAATAGATTAGATCACCGTACATAACTGTCAATGCACGTAGACGAGGAGTTATTTGATTGTTCATTGTTAAAAGAAGAAAAAATGAAATATTGATTTCACAACGTGTCGAACGAACGTAACGTAGAGCAACTAAATGTGGCAGATAGAGATCATTTTTGTTGGTTGTTATTTCATCGATGATATTTACAGCAGTTAAATCGAGCGCTCGAATACAAGGAAATCGATTGAGAATAAAAATCCAATCTTGTACCGAAGTTGGCTCATGTCGTCCGCAAAGAAAAAGTAGTTGAACACGTCGAGCAGGTTTTTTATACGATTCAACATCGGAAATTTTGGCATAACGTGCAAATGGAGATGTTGTTACAGCCATATTCGTGTCGAATGTATGCATATCATATGGAATTGTATCGATATGAAGTACGCGTTTATCTCCGTAGCATATTATCGGTAGATTTGTTTGTTCAAATGATTTCAGATAATAATCGAGATTGAATGAATTGGTTTCTGTTCGAAGCCAAATTCTTGTTTTTATAAATAAATGTTGTAGATTTGGTAAACGTGAGATTAAAAATTGCCAACAAAGTCCATCAGCATAATCACGATCGTTTGTTTCGACATCGATCGAAAGCAATCGAATCGTTGGCGTATAAATAATAATTTCAAAAATATCATCAAATGCAACAGCTTGTTGATCGTTTGTTTGTATATGAAAATCAGTTAGATTCTTCGGCATAAATTCATTTGTTAGATATTGTTTCGAGTCTCCAACTGTCGATTGACTAATTTCAACGTAGAGTTTAATCAGATTGGGTGCACGTTGAAATAAAACCATGAGATCATCGATACGTGCAACAACAATCGTTACTTTTTCGAGATTTGGATTGACATTCGAATTGGCTCGATGTTGTAAACGAATGCCGCCCTCGCCGATCCACAAACGAATTTCTTTGAATGGAAATGTCGAACAGAAAAGATATCGATCGAGTAAGATTTTCGTCGCATAGACTAAAGGTTTCAACGCATCGATATCGATTAAGATTCGATCGATTCTGTCTAATTTCGGTAGAATATCAATATCTTCGTTACTAAAATCAATCAATCGAACTTGTTCAAGATTCGGGAATAATTCATAGAGATGACGATAGGTTTTTGTCGATTGATTAAATTGAAAGATTTGTCCCGGTGAATTCCAATTGCTTAAAATCAATTTACTAACCGATTCGCTTATATAAGGTAGTGTATGTTTAAACCAATGTTTGTACTGTATCAAGGTTAAATGATGTGTATCGGATATCGCGCAATATTCAGTTATAGTTCGATCGAGACGATAATTAAGTTTTCCAAAAGCATCGATTATTTCGAATGATCGAAGATAAATACAAATTTCAAGAATAATTTCATCGGGCAATTGTTCGAATTTTGACATCGACATTATATGCATACACGCAAACTATTTCCAATAATTAAAATATCAATCATAGACATATCGAAGACAAATTGTTTTTTTTTTCTCTCCATTTTTCTTTTTTCTTTTCGTATATCGACACGATGTCTACGTACGCTTGTTAAATAAAAAAATCCTTAGAGATATACACGTTGAATAATGATAATGTACAGGTAAAAAAATAAAAGAACAAGACAAATATCAAAACAAGTAAACATACAGAATACACTCGAATATCATGTACGACCATGAACTATATTAAAAATTGTTTTTCGAGAAAAAGATTTTTTGTCTTTATCGTGATTTATAATCAATATAAGATAGGCGTAAAAAAACATATCTTGTAATTAGAGTAAAACAAAATAATTTTTCTTTTATAATACAAAATACAGTTATTTGGCGACATCATTTTCGAGTTTTTATAATAGGATTACTTATCGATCCAATACAAATATAAAATAAACTATAGAACTAAAATTATTTTACTTTCTTTTCTTCGCATTGTTTTTCTTTCGTCTTGCTCTACAATCATGAATATGTCATCGCCAGCATCGTCAAGTCCATCACCAAATCCCACAGGTCCATCGAATGGTGGTGGCAGTGGTCCACCATCGGCTGGTGCCACAGGACAAACATCGAATAATTCCAGTATCAATTCTGGCCAACAACAAACAGCTAATTCGAATAGTGCACCGGTATCACGTGAACGTATTGCAGCATGGATTACAGAATTACTTTCATCATCAACACGAGAAGCAGCACTCATGGAATTAAGTCGTAAACGCGAGAAAGTTGCTGATCTAGCCGTTCTACTTTGGCATTCATTTGGATCCGTTGCTGTTCTTCTTCATGAAGTCATGTATGTCTTTGATAAAAAAAAACTAAACTTCTTGATCTAAATACACGTCTTATTTATATTTAGTTCAGTCTATCCGTATATCAATCCTCCAACTCTTACAGCTCAACAATCGAATCGTGTTTGCAATGCTCTAGCTCTTCTTCAATGCATTGCATCTCATCCCGAAACACGTACACTTTTCATTCAAGCTAATATTCCTCTATTTCTCTATCCATTTCTAAATACGAAATCGTCAACTCGACCATTCGAATATCTTCGTTTAACATCCCTAGGTGTCATTGGTGCACTTGTTAAAACTGATGAAACCGATGTCATTAATTTCCTATTAACAACAGAAATTATTCCTCTTTCATTACGTATTATGCAATCGGGCAGTGAACTATCGAAAACTGTCGCAACATTCATTCTACAAAAGATTCTTGCCGATGATTCTGGTTTGACTTATATCTGTCAAACATTCGATCGGTTTTCTCATGTGGCTATGGTTCTCGGACGAATGGTTCTTCAACAGCAACGTGAAGCAAGTGGCCGATTATTAAAACATATCATCCGATGTTATTTACGTTTGTCGGACAATCCACGAGCACGCGAAGCACTTCGATCATGTCTTCCCGATTGTCTCAAAGACGATACATTCGTACGAAGCAGCAAAAAACATCAATCTGAACAATAAATAATTGACTGTCGTTTGTTTTTTTCTAGGATGCAATTCTTAAAGAAGATCAATCGACAAAAAAATGGTTATCACAATTGTTAATCAATCTTGAAACATCAGCTGGCTCGACTGCAACCAATCCTCAGCAACCAACTCAACCGGCATCACCATTAGGAATGGGATAGACAACACACAAGCCGAAGATCGACGTTTATTACAATTCCTTTTAGTTCTATTAGATGTACAGTTCTTCTTTTGGCTTATTTGAAGGTCTTTTGTTTGTTTGTTTGCATATTTTTTATTATTATATTTTTTTTTGAAACAAGAAACAAAAAACTAACAACAACAAAAATAAGGTATTATCGATGTTTTTCTTCGTAGAATTTGTTCAATAAAATTCTCATCAGACGCATACATTCTCGATTTGGATAGAGCAGACAATGTAGTGTCTGCATATGATACACATCATTATCGACAAGTGGCATAAATCGAGGAACGGTATTGCCTTTAAAACCGAGTGTTATTGCTTGATCGATTGTCGATGGACTTGTTTGATTGACAAATAGATCTCGTTCAATATGATGATGAAAATTCTGAGCTACTGTTAGAGTTATATTGTATTTTTTCTGAAGAATATAGGCAATATGTGTGTCATCAGGATAATTCGATGCTACACAACCTCGAATGAAATTCTCATTCGGTTGAATATCATCATAAATTAATTCTAAAAGTGCTTTAGAAAAACAAATACCACCACCGTAAGTGGCAAACCAAAATTTCAAGCCACGTCCTTGTTTCGGATAGGTTAAACTCGGTTTACCAATATATAAAAATTCTCGTTCAGGATCGAATTGTGCTAAATAATCGATTAAAAGTGGAACATTAACATATTGATCATCATCAAATCGACATAACCATTTATATTGCTTATTCAAACGAAAGAAAATTTCGAATTCCGATGCACTTTGACAGCCAAGATCATGAATTGTATGCGATTGATTGCATTTCGTTTGATGAAGTTGATGATGATATTGTTTAGGCAGATCTCGATGGAAAATATTTAAATCACCGTTGGTTGTTATGTAGGTTGTTTGAGGAGAAAATTGAAACCAAGTCTTTAGAATAGCTGGCATACGTGACGATTGAGTTCGTTTCGATGTACGTATAACCAGAAGAATTTGATGGTTACACATATTAGTCGATGTATTAAAAGATTTCGATTTGAAATACGAATATCGATCATTTTCAATCGATAGTTGAGATTTTAAATGAAGATTTTCACGTTTTAATCGTGAAATATAGATAAATAACCAATATGCAATAGCAACTAGAAGTATACATGAATATTTACGTGATCTGAACCATATACTACGCGTTATACTCATGTAGAAATGCGTAAGAGAAATAAGCAAGAAGAGAAAAAAACACGAGTGCACATATGAGAGTTTATTCTCAGATTTTTTTCTCGTTCTGATTGTACACACACACAATATGCATATGTGGGTATACCGATGACGACGACGACGACAAGAAAGATTCAGTGGTTATTATTGCTGTCATACAAGATCGTAGTTTTTTTTTCTTTTCTTACTGTATACAATGATTTGACCTTAAAGGTTACTTTTTTCGATCGAATAAATCGTTTATTTATTTATCGATTAAAAATTACTTTCTAGCTAATAAATCACGAATTTCTTTTAAAACTGCAAGTTCTTCATTTGCTTCTTTTAATTCAGTTCCTTGCTGCGACTGTTGATCTTGTTCTTGTTCTTCTCGTTTTCTTTTTACAGCTAATTTATGCATTTTATTCATTGATTTAATAATAAAAAATAAAACTAATGCAACAATAAGTAAATAAATCACTGTTTGAATAAATGCTCCATAACGAATAACAACTGGCGGTTGATCTTTATGAACAAAATTATTCATTTTTATCGTTAAATTCGAGAAATCAACACCACCAAAGAGTAATCCAAATGGAGGAGTAAGAATATCATTGACAAGCGATTGAACAACAGCCGTAAATGCACTACCAAGAATAATTCCAATAGCTAAATCAAAAGCATTACCTTGTAATGCAAATCTATTAACAAAAAGCAAACAAACAAACAAATAGTTGTCAATTAAACACAAACAAAAAACTAAATATCTACTCGCGAAATTCTTTCCAAAATTTTCGACAACAGTCACACGGATTGATCATTGTAATCTAGAGGAGAAAAATAACGAAACTGAAATGTTTATTTTCATTTTCGATATTTATCATATAAATGTTCGTTTAAAATAACATTATATTTTCCTGCATAAGATTCTATCTCTATTGATAAATTATTTTTTTATCTCGTATTGTGACTCTAAAATACACGTGGACTGAAATAATAAGCAAATCATATGAGGAATGAATGAATCAGTGCATACGATGGCCGATTTATCTCAACAATTTATTGAAAGAAACTTGATGATGATTGTGATTAAATTTTGTCAAGCCTCGTTAACGTTTAACATTGAAACATCTGTAGAATTTCAAAAGAGACTATTAGACAAGTTTATCGACATTAGCAAAATATGAGATGAAAATGTTGATTTCAATATAATAATTGCACACTTCTATGAGTAATTTTCTTTTGCATTTAACAAACGAGAAATATAAAGATTCATTTACTTAAAACGAAAAAAAGAAAAAACATATTGTTGGAATAATATTATTATCGATTTATTCGAGAATTTTGCATCCCATATATTCATTTGAGCAACAATAACAGCAAAAAAGAACGAAACAGAACGAAATAAAAAGAAAGTTGAAATTCATTTATCTCTCCAATTGAAAACGAAAAAAAAGCTCACTAATAGCATTTAAGTTGTGACTGTAGGGTGCAAAACACGGTTGCTTCTATGGTACCATCGTGAATATGTTTATACATAATTAAGTAATGGAAGGAAGAATAAAAAATGATTGTGTACAGGTAGAGAAAAGTCGATGACTAAAAATTTATTTTAAATCTACATAAAACGGTCGATTATACGGTAATCGAAAGGCAGCAGTCGTCTACGGGTGAGTTAATTAAATTGAGACTATATTGACTTCTAATAGATTTAGAAAGAAAAAGCAACAGAGAAACTTTCAAAGTTTTCTTTTTATTTTTTTTTTATTATTAAAAAATGCAAATAAATCATTGACTGATGAAAAATGACCTCAGTCATTTTTTGATTGAAACGAAATCGAGATGCAATGTGCTTTCAGTCCTTCGACTATGTCATATCATCGTGATTCTCATTCGGATGGCGAGAATGACGATCATGAACGCGATCCAGGACGAGAAGTTATCGAGAAAAATATTCGAAATCGTCTACAACGAATTGCTGATCAAACAAAAGACGAATTAAATAAAGTGTTAAAACGTGTTGACAACGTATGCAACAAAAAAAGAAAATCAAAAATTAAGAAAACGAAATTTATTTTTAGACATTGAATAGTTACGAATATTCCGTTCAGGCATCATTGGTTCAACATGGCATGTCAACAAATGAGATGAGCAATGTTGAACATGTTGCTGATATTAAAGAACTCGAAGAATTATTAAACGATAGTTTAGCTAAGCAACGAGTAAACATTCGGATGATTATTGTTTTGAGAGTGTTGAATTTTGATTTGAATTAGTATAAACAACGTTTGATGATTTTCATTGTCGGACAAACGGAACAAGTAATAGAAAAATCGAAACTTCTTCAACAAGTTGGACAAGTAATTCTATGGATTAACTTCAGTTTCATAGAAAAAAAAACAAACGAATTCGAATTTAATTTCAGTTTTTTCAAGAGCAAAAACAAAATTTTAGCGGAAATGAATTTCAAGCATTTGACGATACACCCGATGGACAAGATGAAGTCGATCTACAATTGAAATCATTTGATGTTAAAGATTGTTACGTTCATGTAACAGCTCTAGGAACGAGATTGAACCAACTCAATGAAGAAATTATGCAGTATTTAATTCAAAATGCCGGAAATAAACAACAAGCCAAGTAGAGAAATCAACGAGATGTTTGTTTGTATTCAATATTGATTTGTTTGTTTATTCTAGAGGAAAAAAGAAATTAGCACAAGCAGCTAAAGAAACTAAGGAACAACTGGCTAGTCTACAATCGAAATTAGAAATGGCAAATACAGGTTCGAAGAACGATTGTTTAAAAAGACTCGTTCAAATAATTGTTTTTTTTAGAAATGATCAATCGTGATAATAAAATTGAATCATTGGAAAATGATATTGAAATATTAAAAAATGAAGCTAAAACGACGGAAGTAACCGAGAGAAAAACTAGTATTTCTCGTTTTTTTTCTTATTATTGTAAATGTTAAATAGGAGAAATTACATGAATATGAAAATGAAATTGAATCTTACAAAAATCAAATCGAAGATCTCAAGAAATCAATTCAACCATTGGACAATGAAGAAACTCCGGTTCCCGTTTTAGAATCTAATGATGTTGAAGAACAAGCCAATCCCGAAGATATTCAAATAATAACTCCTCCAGCAATACAACCGTCGGAAAACATCGACGATCTTAGTAGTTTATTGAATTCAGCTGATCAAATTGATGTCGAGAATATTTCTATTGAAAATTTTCAACAACTCGTATGTAAAGAAAAGAGAAGAGAAGGAAAAAAGAAATTAATTCATTTTCAACTAGGTTATGAAGCGTATAAGAGAGTTATTGAAAGAAATTGAAACGAAAGAATCAAATCATAATCAGCTTGTTGAAAATCTACAAGACGAATTTTTCGAATATCGAAAACTGTGCGAACGTGTAAGTGCAAAAAAATATGAAAACAAATAGAAAAATCGAGTTCATTGGCTTTTCTTAGGACGCCGAAGGATTAATTCAAAAAGCAGAAGATGCTTATGCGTTACAAATAAAAGCACAGACAGCAGCTGAACAAGCAATTAAACATTTACAAGAATACATGGCCGAACAGGATAGATTAGTATGATAAAGAAAAATAGTAGTTATCGAAATACGTATTTCTTCTTTTCATAGAAACAGGAATTAGTTCATCGAGGAATGCAAACTGTAATTTAAAAGTTCCCCGAATAAATAAAAATTCGATATTTTTCTTAGGATATTATTGAAGAGACTCCATTGATTCCAATTCCAGAAGAGATTCAATCAGTTTCTTTACCAGAAATAGCTACTCCAGAAGAGATTCAATCAGTTTCTCTACCAGAAATAGCTACTCCGGAAGAGATTGAACCAACTCCTTCACCAGAAAGAATCACTCCTGAAGAAATCCTACATCCGACTCCGGAAGATATTCATCCAACTCCTCTACCAGAAGAAGTATCGACTACTGCTACTGCTACTACTACTGAGCAATTGACATCAACGTCAAAAGTATTTGAGATTCGAACTTGTAAATTTTAATCGAAAATGATCATTATTTAGATTCCAGGTGAAGAAATTGAATCAGTAGAAAACTTTCGAGGCTCTGCTTTGAAAGATAAATATGCTTCGTTAATCGAAGGAAAACGACAAGAACTCGATCAATTGAAATTGCAAGCCGATAGTATTCTTTCTCGGCCCACATCGATCAGAGATCGATTATCTCTTCAGTCACTTGAAGCAAGTCTTGGTAATCAAAACCGAATTCAACAAATCAACAGATTTATTTTCTTCTTTTTCTCCTTTCAAGTTTCAGTTAAACAACGTGCTTCAGTGTCGTCGTTTTGCAGTGCAGAATTTAAAGAAAATATTCCCGGTAATTTAATTTTCATTTGTCCTCCAGCACGAGAACAAAAGTAAATCAAAACCTCTTTTTTTTTACATAGAAAGTGAAGCAATATTTAAACAAGACCAAGAACAACAAACATCACTCGTCAGTTCGAGACGTTCATCCCAAGAAATGACGATCGAATCTGACTCATATAAAACTCCATTTTTCCATCTCTACGAATCGATTTATAAATTTCGACAAACAATCATCAATTTACTCGAACAAAATCAGTTCGAATCACTTGCGAGTTGTCTCCAATTGACTAAACAATTATCATCTGACAACGATCAACCAGCGGATTTCTTGACAAATATCGAACGTATCTTGAAAGATCTAACTAAAATCTTGCAAACATGTTTAAAAACTTTTCAATTGAAAATTATCGAATATGAAAATAAAAGCAAACAAAAAGAAGAAATCAAACCTGTAATACCCGAACCAATTGTCGTCGATGATCGTCAATCGAAAATAATCGAAGAAAAAGATTTAATTATTCGTGAATTAAATACGAAATATGATCGTATGACAAATATTTTAAATCAAACAAATGTTAAACATGAAAATGAAATCAAGTAATATTAATGAAGATCGTTTCTTATTCATCACTACTAAGAATATATATTTTCAGACAAAATGACCAATTAATTCATGATCAACAAAAAATTATTCAGAATCTCCAACAACAATTAGTTCATTTACAAAAACGTTTGAATAAAATAGAAAATGAAGGTATTGTCGAGCCAAGTATTTTATTTACTCGACTTGATGCTGAAAGAAATGAAAAAACACTTCAACAAGCTGTTAGCAAAGGCAGTATGCTTGAAACAACTTATCATGTAAAACTACCGCGTTTATGTTTTCAACAGAAGAAAAAGCCAGAATATTTCTTTTCGTTTTTAAGGAATTAAACGATGTCATGAATGATTATGTTAGTTTACCGTGTCAACAGTTAAGAAATCTTGTTCGACGATATATTCAATTTCGAAAAGTGGCACACATTGAAAGTCGTATTCAACGTGAAATGTTAGATGGCAAGACGAAGACTGTTTTACAAAAAATGGAAACTTTATACGAACGAGTTGGTTGATTATTCGAGGAGAGTTTCAGTTTTTTTTTATTGAAATATATTTTTAGCGTTCGGATCAAATGAGCAAACAAATGTTACAACTTCGACAAGAACGAGTGGATTTAGCGAGAAATCTAACGGAGAAATTCGATCATTTAGAACAAGAAAAGTAGTATTTTTCTTATACGTCCGATCTACTCTTATCAAGGACGGTAAGTTGATCGAAAAAAAAGGATTTTTTGAGAGATTTGTTCTGTTGAAAAGAGCGGCAACTCAAACTTACATCGAAAATGAAAAACGTCATCGTGAAATCTTGTTAAATCAAAATGCTAATAAAAGAAAACATCCTCCAACTCGACAATCTACTCAAACACAACCGGAATATACACAACAAATGCCAAATCCCTTATCGTCATTCAACGGTTCCGATGATGACGATCGATTATTTCGAGTAAGCATTTTATTCAGACAAAAAAAAACAAAGAAAAA
>Ga0209963_1001878_pt1 | contig 11380 bp, 7 predicted proteins | sample ThiBio_1000_biof_2_FD_183957 | JGI IMG/M metagenome (GOLD analysis project Ga0209963, IMG submission 183957) | Wastewater bioreactor microbial communities from Cape Town, South Africa - Thiocy_cont_1000_biof (SPAdes) | ecosystem: Engineered > Bioreactor > Thiocyanate-remediating >...
GGGCGGACCGATCCTCCGCTCCGGTTCGGGTTCGTGGCGGTCAGCGTGTAGGTGACGACACTGCCGCCGGAGACCGTCGTGGGCGTTCCGGCCTTCGTCAGCATCGGCGACGGTGCCACGACCGTGACCGAACTGGAGGCCGTACGTGGGGTGATCGCCGTGCCACCCGTCTCCGCCGTGTCGCTGGTGAAGGTCGCGACATTGGTACGCACGGTTGCATCGATGTTGGTCGTATCGGTCCCGATCCGGGCAGGGATCTTCACTTCGAAGAGCTGGGCGGTGTCGGTGTCGTTCACGTAGGTGCTGCCGAAGGTCAGGGTGCCGGTGGCGGTGTCGAGGCTCACCCCGGACGGCAACGCGTCGCCCGCAGGCGACGTCCCCGTGGACGAGAATCTCGCGCTTGCCGGACCCACGAAGACCACACCGGTGGGAAGCGGGTCGATCAGCTTGCCGTTGTGGACGGTGGTGCGAGCCGGGATCGTGACGCCGACGGTGTAGGTGAGCGTCTCGCCGACCACCGCCTGGGCGGCAGTGTTGCCCGTCTCGGTGATGTCGGTCACGTTGTTCTTGGTGACCACCGCGTCGTACACCACCACGTTCGAGGTGTCGGACGCCGCCGGGACGAGCTGCTGGTCGGCCGAGACGGCGGCGTCGATGTTCGACGCCGGGTAGTTGGTGACGGTGACCGGCGCCGGGCTCTCGATGTTGGTGGCGGTCGCATAGGACGCCACAGCGGCGGTGTTGGTGAAGACGGTGGAGACGCTGACAACCGCCGGGACGGTCATCGCGTAGGTCACGGTGCCGTACGCTCCGGGCGCGACGGTCCAGGTGGACGGCAGCTGCCAGCGGACGATGCTGGACGTCGTGTCGCCGTTGGCCAGGACCGGCCGCCCGGAAGTGGTCGGGTCGTAGCACGCGCCGGAGTCACTGATGGCGCTGATCGCAGCGCAGGTGATTCCGGCCGGGAGGACGTCCCAGACGTCGACGGCGGAGACGTTGCGTCCATTGATCGCGCCGGTCTGCGACTCGTTGCGCACATCGACCCGGAACACCACCTTGTCGCCGCCGCGGACGGTCTCGCCGTCGACATTGGTGGGATTGCCGGTGGCGTTGTGGTTCGTGGTGGCGCCGGTGATCACGTCGGTGATGCTGGCGATGCCCTTGATCAGCTTGACGGTCGGCTGGGGTGCCAGCTCCACGTCCGCCTCGTCCCGCAGCGACTGCGCCTGGTTGGCGGTGTTGAGCCAGCGGAACTTGGCGAGATTCGCCCGGGCGAGCGACGTCGGGTTCGTCGAGGTGGCGGGCGCCGTCGTGGCGACGGTGGCGCTGACGACGACCTGGAAGAGCCGGCCCTTCCCGACGATGAGCGGGTCGCCGGCACCCAGCTTCCAGGTCAGGACGCCGCCGGCATCGGCCGGGGTGCCGACGCTGTTCACCAGGTCGGCGCCCTCGATCACGTGGTACGACTCGTAGGCGAAGTTGCTCGGCAGGAAGTCGGTGAGCTGAGCCGACTTGGTGTTCACGCCCGCGGGGAACTGGACGCTGAGGAGGAAGCAGACCCGGTCGCCGAGGTTGTACGCGGCTCCGCCTGGAGTCGCCTTGTAGGCGGAGGCGTCCAGCGAGCACGTCATCGGGGTGGCGTTCGCCTGCCTGAGCTTGCTGATCGTCGGGCTCTCGGCGTTGATCGTGGCCGAGGAGTTGTCGTTCACGGTCAGCGTGCCGTCCGGTTCCGGGGCGTCCACGTCGCTGCGGACGGTGGTGGTGCCGGTGATCGAGGCGTTGTTGGTGAAGCTGTCGTCGGCGCTGGTCGGGTTGGTGTCGGTGCCGGCGCCGTACCAGTTCCGCATCATCGCCTTGTAGACGATGGTCAGGGTCGAGTTGTGCTCCAGGGCGGCGGCGTTCGGGACGATGGTCAGGGTGTAGCCGCCGTCGTCGTTGCGCGCGACCTTCGTGATCGTCGCATTCGACGGCTCTGCCGCCTTGGTCGGATCGCAGCCGGTGATCGCGTGGTAGTCCGGGTCGGACGTCCCCAGGGGGCACAGGCCGTTCGGCATCACGTCGGTGATCACCAGCTTGTCGGCGTCGGCGTACTCACCGGTGTTGACGGTCAGCGTGTAGGTCGCCTGCTGGCCCTGGGTGAAGACGGCGGGACTGACCGACTTCTGCATGCTCAGGTCTTCGGCCGTCACCGTGTGCGAACTGCTGGCCAGGACCGTCTGCGACTGGAACACCCCGGTCACGTCGACGTGGTTGGTCAGCGCCTGCTCGGTGGTCGTCTCGCGGGTGGAGGGGCCGTTGTTGTTGTGCAGGTTGGCGGCCTGGCCACCTGACGTCGCGGACGGACGGGTGCCGGTCCAGGTGTCGGTGTTCGCGCGCTGCGGGATGGCCGCCGCGTAGGTGAGCGTCCGGGAGCCGCCCGCGGCGAGGGTGCCGATGTCCCAGACGACCTTGGTGTAGACGCCCGCCGGGTGGCCGGCCGGGTTCGACACGGTGTCCACCGAGAGCGGCGCGTGGCAGTTGCCTCCGGTGACCGGGGCAACGGTGTTGTTCGCGCCGGCGTACTCGGGGCCGCCGGTGATCGTGGTGCCGCCGCAGCCGAGGAACTCCAGTCCTGCCGGGATGTAGTCGCTGACCTGCAGGCTCTGGGTCTGATCCACGCTGTTGTTGGTGACCTTGAGCGTGTAGACGGTCTGGTGGTCGCCCAGTCCGCGCAGCAGTTCGGCCTCGGGGGACGGTTCGGCCTTGGTGACCTTGATGGCTGTCACCATCGTCGACGCTGCTGCGGTGGCGGAGGTCACCGCCGGGTCCGAGACGGGTGCACCGGTCGTGGCGTTGAAGTCGGGGACGAGGCGAGGGTTGGTGGAGACGTAGGCCGCCGCGGCGTTGGCGACAGTGGAGCCGATGGGGAAGGCGGTGGCGCTGACGGTGGTCTGGTAGCTGAGGGTGGCACTCGATCCGGGCGTCAGGTCGGAGACATTCGACCAGATCAGGACCTGGTGGGTCTTCTTCGGGGTCGTGGTCGCGTCGTCGACGATGGTGATGATCTGCGGCTCGCCGAACATGGCCGGACTGGTCGAATTCGGCTGGTAGGCGACACCCTGCGGCAGGGTGTCGGTGAAGCTCAGGTTGTACTGCTCGGTTCCGTCGGGCGGGTTGCTCGCGGTGAGCCGCCAGTCAGCCGTCCCACCCAGCAGCACCGAGCCGCCGGAGCTCTTGGCGAGGGTGATCGGAGCGGGATCGGCGGCGCGGGCCTGCGGGGGTTGAACCACCACCAGCCCGACCAGTGCGAGCACGAGCGAGGTCGCGAGGACCACCGCCGATCGGGCCACCCGCCCGACTCGAAAACGAGCATGCGGCAGCCGTGCACGAATCTCCACTACATCTCCCCCTGGCCCGAAGGACCAAAATACCTAGCCAGGGGCAAGCATAACTGGCGCAGAGGTGGGTAGTCGAAGTCCACTGCGGGCCCCGGGGCGAGCTCCAGCCCTCCCCGGCGACCCGGCTCGTGACCGATCGGGTGGTATAACCGGTGGGTGCCCAGGTTCCTGTCCTCGCGCCCGGACTCGCGGCTGATCCCGCTTCCCTGGGAGGTGCCGCTGGCCGAGTGGCCGGAGGAGAACCTGGTTGCGCTGCCGCGAGGCATCTCCCGGCACGTCGTCCGGTTCATCCGGGTGGGCAATTCCGTGTACGCGGCCAAGGAGGTCCTCGAGCACCTGGCCCTGCACGAGTACCGGATGCTCACCGACCTCCACCGCGCCGGGACGCCGTCGGTCGAGCCACTGGCCGTCGTCAGCGGGAGGGTCGGCGAGGACGGCGTCCCGCTCGATCCGGTGCTGGTCACCCGGCACCTGGCGTTCTCGCTCCCCTACCGGGCCCTGTTCACCCAGGGGGTGCGCCCGGAGACCGTCAGCCGGCTGCTGGACGCCCTCGTCCTGCTGCTGGCCCGGTTGCACCTGGTCGGTTTCCTGTGGGGAGACGTGTCGCTGTCGAACGTCCTGTTCCGCCGGGACGCGGGCGAGTTCGCCGCCTATCTCGTGGACGCCGAGACCGGCGAACTCCACGAGACCCTGACCAGGGGCCAGCGCGAGCACGACCTCCAGATCGCCACCACCAACCTCTACGGGGAGTTCAGCGATCTCGAAGCTGGCCAGTTGCTGGACGCGTCCCTGGATCCGCAGCGGCTCACCGAGTCGATCATCGCCCGCTACCGCGAGCTGTGGTCCGAGCTCACGGAGGCCGAGGAGTTCGCCGGCACCGAGATGTCCCGGATCGAGAAGCGCGTCCGGCGGCTCAACGCACTCGGCTTCGACGTGGCCGAACTGGCCATCGACACCCTTGAGGGCGGCTCCCGGATCCGCATCCAGCCCAAGGTCGTGGACGCCGGCCACCACGCCCGCCGGCTGCTGCGGCTGACCGGCCTGGACACCGAGGAGAACCAGGCCCGCCGGCTCCTGAACGACCTGGACACGTTCCGCGCCCGCACCAACCAGACCGAGACCGACGAGGCGGTCGTCGCCCACCAGTGGCTGACCCAGAGCTTCCAGCCGGTCGTCGACGCCGTCCCGGCCGAGCTGCGCGGCAAGCGCGAAGGTGCCCAGCTCTACCACGAGCTGCTCGACTACCGCTGGTACGCCTCCCAGCGCGAGAACCGCGAAGTGCCGATGCTGGAAGCCGTCCACGGCTACATCGCCGACGTCCTGCGTGGGCTGCCGGACGAGGTCATCGCCGAGGCCGGGCAGGCAGAGGAACGCCAGCTCGCCAACCCGTACGACCCGTCCCAGGGTTACGTGGACGATGACGAGGAGCCGCTGCCACCCGATCCATGGGAGACCGGCGAGCAGGAGCTGGTCCGGCCGGGCTTCCTGGACATCGACGCGCTGCGGGCGCGGAAGGGCTGAGACCGGACGCCGAGTTCTGTAGCAGGTTCTGCATTGCTACAGAATCTGGAGCTATGTAGCATAGGAAGCGTGGAGTTCAGCTTCGATATCCCTGACATCGTCTTCTCCCTGGTCTTTCCGGCGGTTCTGCTGGCGCTGATGGTCGGCGGCGCAGTGCTCTCTCTCCGGCCACAGTCAGCGGCGAGTCGCGACCGGCGCGTGCAGCGCTGGGCAACGGAGAACCTGGTGTCCCTGACCCCGGACATCGCCGAGGCGGCTGACGCAGCGATGACCCACCGGAACCGGCTCGTCGGGGTGGCCATCCTCCTCGCCGCCGGGCTCACCGGGCCGCTCCTGTTCCTGCCGGACGCCGGGGATGGACCACCGATCGCGCCGTGGATCACCGCCATCGCGATGGGCATCCTGATCACCGTGGCCCAGAGCGTCCAGCTCGCCCGGCCCTGGTTCGCGTCCGGGGCGACGCGGGCCGCGCGGCTGCGCCCGGTGACGCTCGAGGACTACGTGCCACGCCTCATGCGCTGGAGCGCATGGCTGTCCGGCGGGATCTGCTTCCTCACCGTGGTGGTCGGATCGGTGACCGCCGCATCGCCCGCGCAGGCGGTGCTCCGAGTCGCTCCCAATCTCGGCGTGCTGGTCGCGCTGGCCGCGGCCGAGTGGGCCGGCCGCCGGGCAGCCGCGCGTCCCCAGCCCGCCCGGGACGCCGCTGAGCTCTACGCCCAGGACGCCTGGCGCACCGGGGCGGCCCGCTACGGCTTCCAGGGAATCGCCTTGTGGGGCGGAATCGCCACCACCTTCCAGACCTGGAACTACGACCTGCTGCCCGTCGCCGAGACTGTGCTCAGGATCTTCGGCTATGGGCTGGTGATCCTCTCGGCGGTCGTTCTGGTCGTTCCCTACCCGCCCATGAACTGGACCCGCCGGCGGCTGTGGCCCGGGCTGGCGGCGGGCGAGGCCGTCGGCGTGGAGACGGTGACCCTGTGATCACCATTGACACCTCGCTGGCCGAACCCCCCTACGACCAGGTGAAACGCCAGATCTCCCGGCTCGTCGCCGTGGGCGACCTGCGTCCCGGGGACAAGCTGCCGACCGTCCGCCGGCTCGCCGCGGACCTCGGCCTGGCGCCGAACACGGTTGCCCGCGCGTACCGCGAGCTCGAAGCTGCTGGCGTCCTGGACACCCGAGGACGTGCCGGCACCTTCGTCACCGGGGACGAGCGGAGCCGCGCCGCCCGGCAGGCCGCCGTCGAGTACGCCCAGCGCGTCCGCAACCTCGGCCTGAGCGCCGACGAGGCGCTCGCGCTGGTCGAGCGCAGCCTCGCGTCCGGCCACTGACTGCGACGCTTGGCGGAAGGGGAATCGACAGGCGCCCGATAGGCTGTGCTGCGTGACTTTTCGGCTGTACGACAGCGCCCAGCGACAGATCGTCGACTTCGTCCCGATCCGTCCGGGCGAGGTGTCGATCTACCACTGTGGGCTCACCGTGCAGTCGGCGCCGCATCTGGGGCACATCCGCAAGGAGGTGGTCTTCGACGTGCTGCGCCGGTGGCTGGAGTTCCGCGGCTACCGGGTGAGCGTCGTGGCGAACGTCACCGACATTGACGACAAGATCCTGGCCAAGTCGGCCGAGGCCGGCGTCCCGTGGTTCGCCCACGCGTACCGGTTCGAGCGTGAACTGCACGCCGCGTACGCCGCGCTCGGCTGCCTGCCGCCGACCTACGAGCCGCGCGCCACCGGCCACATCCCCGAGATGCTCGAACTCACCCAGACCCTGATCGACCGCGGTCATGCCTACGTCGCCGCGGACGGGTCGGGCGACGTCTACTTCGACGTCCGGTCGTGGCCCGCCTACGGCGAGCTGAGTGGCCAGAAGGTGGACGAGATGGAGCCTGCCGCCGACGCCGACCCGCGCGGCAAGCGGGATCCCCGCGACTTCGCCTTGTGGAAGGGCCACAAGCCCGACGAGCCGCTGACCGCGTCCTGGCCGTCCCCGTGGGGACGCGGGCGCCCCGGCTGGCACCTGGAGTGCTCGGCGATGGCCGCCAAGTACCTCGGCGACGAGTTCGACATCCACGGCGGCGGCATCGACCTGCGGTTCCCGCACCACGAGAACGAGCTCGCCCAGTCGCGGGCCGCCGGCAAGCCGTTCGCGCGCTACTGGATGCACAACGGCTGGCTGACCGCGGCCGGGGAGAAGATGAGCAAGTCGCTCGGCAACGGGGCGCTGGTCTCCCAGGTCGTCGAGCAGTACCCGGCTCGGGCCGTCCGGCTGTACCTGGTCGGGCCGCACTACCGCTCGACGGTGGAGTACTCCGACGACTCGCTGGCCGAGGCCACCGCACAGCTGGCCCGGATCGACGACTTCCTGGCCCGGGCCGGCGAGACGATCCCCGGCGGCTGGGTGGCCTGGTCGCCCGACATCGCGATGCCCGAGGACTTCGCCGCCGCGATGGACGACGACCTGGGCACGCCCGCGGCGATGGCCGTCCTGTTCCGGACGATCAAGGACGGGAACGTCGCCCTCGATGCCGGGAACTTCCCGGCCGTGAAGGATGCCTACGTCTCCGTCCGCTCGATGCTCGGCGTCCTCGGGCTCGACCCGGGAACGCCGGAGTGGGCCTCCGCCGGAGCGTCCGACGACCTGAAGCCGGTGGTGGACGGGCTCGTCTCCACGATCCTCGACCAGCGCCAGCAGGCCCGCGAGCGCAAGGACTGGGCCGCAGCCGACGCCATCCGCGACCGCCTGGCCGAACTCGGCCTGGCCATCACCGACACCCCTGCCGGGCCGCGCTGGTCGCTCGAGAAGTAGCGCCCGCGACCCACTTGCGGCGCGGGTTTGCCGAGACGGGCCGAAATCGGCAACTCACGCGAACTGGCGGTGCAAAAGGGTCGCCGACGTGCGGAAGCTAAACTCAGCTGCTTGCTGACGACAGGGACAGGAACACCATGCCAGGCAACTCCCAGCGCAAGGGCGCAGTGCGCAAGAAGGGCAAGACCACTCCCGCCGGCTCGGGGGGACGGGTGCGCCGCGGCCTGGAGGGCAAAGGCCCGACCCCGAAGGCCGAGGACCGGCCGTACCACAAGGCGTATCGCAAGCGCGGACCGGACGAGCCGGGCAAGACCTCGTCGCGTCCCGGCGGTGGCCGGGGTCAGCGGACCTCCGGCACGGCGACCGCCGGCGCCGACTGGGTCATCGGACGCAACCCCGTACTGGAGGCGCTGCAGGCCGGCCTGCCGATCCGGCGCGCCTATGTCGCCGACGGCGTCGAGCGGGACGACCGGCTGCGCGACATCCTCAAGTACGCCGCCGACAACGGCATCCCGCTGCTGCAGGCGACCCGCACCGAGCTGGATCGGCTCACCGGCGGCGGCGTCCACCAGGGCGTGGCACTGCAGCTGCCCGCGTACGAGTACGCCGATATCGAGGACGTACTGGCGGACGCGCTGGACGCGCCGGCCGGGCTGGTCGTGGCCCTGGACAGCGTCACCGACCCGCGGAATCTCGGCGCCATCATCCGTAGTGCTGCGGCCTTCGGTGCCCACGGAGTGGTCATCCCGGAGCGTCGCTCGGCGCAGCTGACGGCGGCGGCCTGGAAGACGTCCGCGGGAGCGGCGGCTCGCGTCCCCGTGGCTCGGGTGACCAACCTGAACCGGACGCTGAAGCAGTTCGCCGACGCCGGCTTCACCGTCGCCGGACTCGCCGGCGGTGCGGACGCCGACGTGGCCGGCTTCCCCGGCATCGACGGCCCGGTGCTGCTCGTCGTCGGCTCGGAGGGCGAGGGGCTGTCGCGCCTGGTCCGGGAGAACTGCGACGTGCTGGTGAACATCCCGATCAGCTCCGAGGTGGAGTCGCTGAACGCGTCCGTGGCTGCGGCGATCGCGCTCTACGAGGTTGTGCGCTCACGCGCATAACCTCTCCCCGAGGCACGTGTGAACCGTCGGGGACAGGTACTTCGGTTCACCCTTGGGACTGAACCGTCGGGGACAGGTACTTCGGTTCACCCTCGGGACTGAACCGTCGGGGACAGGTACTTCGGTTCACCCTTTTGCAGGCGCAGTTGGCGGCGACTGAGCCGGGACGCCTGGCCCGCGGTTCACGCCCTGCGCCTCACGGATGCGCCTCCGCTCCTCCCAGCCGCCTCCCTTCGCGTCGAAAGCCTCCACACAGGAAGCTGCAACCAGCAGAAAGGGAGGCAGACGGCGGGAAGGGAGGCCTATGCGGAACTGAACCGAAGTACCTGTCCCCTTGGTTCACCCTGAACCGAAGTACCTGTTCCCATGGTTCACCCTGAACCGAAGTACCTGTCCCCATGGTTCACCGAGGCCACGCAAGCGAGACCGGCACGACGAGACCGCGCACCCACGCGCCCAACCACTCGCTGAGCCCGCGCCAGGGCGGGCGGTGCGACGAGTCGCTGTCAGGGGCACCACCTAGCCTGATGCCATGGCACTTTCGATCGGCATGATCACGACGGACACCACTGACGCGCTCGGGCTCGCGACCTGGTGGGCCGAACGGCTGGGCGGCACGGTCAGCGACGACAACGACGGCTGGTTCGTCCTGGTCCACCTTCCTGACCGGGTCCTCGCGTTCCAGAAGGTCCCCGACCCGACGCCGGGCAAGAACCGCGTCCATCTGGACCTCACGACCGACGCGGAGCTGGATGCGACCCGCGACGCGTTCCTCGCTGCCGGGGCGACGCTGGTCGGCGAGCGCGAGGAGAGCGGATTCCGGTGGGTCACCCTCGCCGATCCGGACGGCAACCAGTTCTGCGTCGCGCCCGGGGAGTAGCCTCCGCCTGCCGGGCCAGACCTCGGCGTCAGGCCTCGGCGACGGCCTTCAGCAGCGCGGCGTCGAATGCGGGCAGGTCCCGCGGGCTCCGGCTGGTGATCAGGTTGTCGTCGATGACGACTTCGGCGTCCACCCAGTCGGCGCCGGCGTTCTTCAGGTCGGTCGAGATCCGGGTGGTTGATGTCATCCGGCGACCGGGCACCACGCCGGCCTCGATCAGGATCCACGGCCCGTGGCAGATGGACGCGACCGGCTTCCCGGCGTCCATGAACGCCCGGACGAAGGCGATCGCCTTCGGGTTCCGCCGGATCTTGTCGGAGTTCAGCGTGCCGCCCGGCAGGACCAGCGCGGCGTAGTCGTCAGGGTTCGCCTCGTCCAGGGTGAGGTCGACGGTGAAGTCGTCGCCACGGTCCCAGTCGCCGAGCAGGGCGGTGATCGTCCCGTGCTCCTCCGAGACCAGCACCGGCCGGCCACCGGCCAGTTCCACCGCAGCCCACGGTTCGGTCAACTCCGGCTGCTCGACGCCCCGCTTGAGCAGGAACGCCACCTTCTTGCCGGTCAGATCAGCCATCGTTCTTCCTCCCTGGTGCGCGTCCAAAGTCCATGCGTGAGATCCACCTCCGACCATACCCATACACCGAACGCCTCCGTTTCCGTCATTCGCCTCCACCCAGGGGGTGGCGTTTGACCGAAACGGTGGCGGTCAGCGCGACGGACGGGAGCTCACACCCCAAGCCGGGTGCGCCGGACGAGTTCCCCGTCGGTCCAGTTCGACGTCGGGACGTGGCCAGGCAGCGGCACGATCCGCTCGTGGACGGCGTCCACGATCCACTCCGGCTGGGGGAAGAACAGGTCCTCCAGTTCGGGGGCAGGGGTGATGTGGTTGCGGGCGCCGACCACGACGACCGGGGCGTCCAGCGCATCGAAGGCGAGGTTCTGCACGTCGGTGGCGACGGTCTGCAGGAACGAGCCGCGAGCGACCGCGTCCGAGGCGAGCACGAGGCGTCCGGTCTTCCGTACGCTCTCGACGAGCAGCGAATAGTCGAGCGGAGCGACGAAGCGCAGGTCGATCACCTCCGCCGAGATGCCGTACTTCTCCTGGAGCGTCTCGGCCGCTTCGAGTGCCCGGTACAGGGTCGCCCCGAGGGTTGCGATGGTGAGATCGGTCCCCTCGCGGCGGACGACCGGCTGACCCTCCGGCGTCTCGTAGTAGCCCTCCGGGACGCCGTCGGCCTCGAACTGCTCGCCGATGTCGTAGAGCAGCTGGGACTCCAGGAACACCACCGGGTCGGTGCCGGCCAGAGCGAGGTTCAGCATCCCCTTGGCGTCGGTCGGGCTGGCCGGGAAGTACACCTTCAGACCCGGAATGTGCGAGACCAGCGCCGACCAGTCCTGGGAGTGCTGAGCGCCGTACTTGTTGCCGACGCTCACCCGCAGCACCAGCGGCATCTTCAGCAGGCCGGCCGACATCGACTGCCACTTGGCCATCTGGTTGAACACCTCGTCGCCGGCACGACCGAGGAAGTCGCAGTACATCAGCTCGACCACCGCCCGGCCTCCGGACAGGGCGTAGCCCACGCCCGCGCCCACGATCGCGGCCTCCGAGATCGGGGAGTTGAACAGTCGCCGATACGGCAGTAGCTCGGTGAGCCCGCGGTAGACGGCGAACGCACCGCCCCAGTCGCGGTTCCCCT
>Ga0209963_1001880_pt1 | contig 11376 bp, 9 predicted proteins | sample ThiBio_1000_biof_2_FD_183957 | JGI IMG/M metagenome (GOLD analysis project Ga0209963, IMG submission 183957) | Wastewater bioreactor microbial communities from Cape Town, South Africa - Thiocy_cont_1000_biof (SPAdes) | ecosystem: Engineered > Bioreactor > Thiocyanate-remediating >...
GCAAAAATATAACCTTTGTATATCTAAAAATATTTTATTAATTGAATTTTTATTATAAAAAGTATATTTAATTTATTTTTTTCAATATTTTTTTGAAAAATAATTTTCAAGAAAAATTTTAAATCAATTTATTTCTTTATATTATTAATATAAATATTTAATTATTAAATAGCGTTATTTAGATACTTAAAGGTTAGATGAGCAGGGCTCATCAAGTAAGCTTCGCTTACGTTTATTTTTGCATTTAAATGTAAATAATATTTTTTAGATACTCAAAGGTTATATTTTTGCATTTAAATATAAATAAAATTTTTTAGATATACGAAGGTTATATTTTTGTATTTAAATGTAAATAATATTTTTTAGATATACAAGGGTTATATTTTTGCATTTAAATGTAAATAAAAATTTTAGATATACAAGAGTTATATTTTTGCATTTAAATGAAAATAAAATTTTTTTAGATATACAAAGGTTATTTTTTTGTATTTAAATGAAAATAAAAATTTTTAGATATACAAAGGTATTTAAATGAAAAAAATATAACCCTTATATATCTAAATAATATTATTAATATAATTAAATATTTATATTAATAATATAAAAAATAATCTGATTTAAAATTTTTTTGGAAAATTATTTTCAATAAATTATTGAAAAAAATAAATTAAAAATACTTTTATAATTAAAATTAAATTAAATAAAATTTTTTAGATATATAAAGGTTATATTTTTGTGTTTAAATGTAAATTAAATTTTTTAGATATACAAAATGTTATATTCTTTAATTTAAATGTAAATAAAATTTTTTAGATATATAAGGGTTATATTCTTGAATCTAAATATAAATAAAATTTTTTAGATATACAAATGTTATATGAGCTTCCATAGAAATTTCTTAAAAGAAGTTTCGTCCATAGATTATCCCTTTAGAGATAATCGTCTGCTGTAAGCGTCTGTAAGCGCTCATCTAACCTTTGTATATTTTAAAATTATTATTTTTATTTAAATGTAAGAATATAACCTTTATATATCTAAAAATTAAATTTATATTTAAATACAAAAATAAACGTAAGAGGCTGTAAGCGCTCATCTAACTTTTGTATATCTAAAAATTTTATTTTCATTTAAATAAAAATATAACCTTTATATATCTAAAAAAATTTAATTTTCATTTAAATATATAAAAATAACCTTTATATATCTAAAAATTTTTTACTATAAATTAAATAAGTGTTAAAATAATATTTTACTAATTTAAAAGTTAAATATATAATTTTTATTTAATTATATTTATTAAATGATAATTAAGATATTATTAAATATATATTATATTATATTATTAATATAAAGTAAATTATTTATAATTTAAAATAAAAACTTATTCACTTAAATATATTTAATAAATAAAATTAAAATGAGTTATATAACTTAATTATAATATTATTAAATAAATTATTTAATAATATTATAAAATATAGTGTTATTTATATGTAATATTTAATATATATATATAATTAATAAATTAATAAATAATTAATAAATAAATAATAAATAATAAATAAATAATTAATAAATAAATAATAAATAATTAATAAATAATTAATAAATAAATAATAAATAATTAATAATAATATTAATTTATTAATTATATAAAATAAAATAATCAATTATTATATATAATAAATTATTATATATTAATCATCATCTTCACATTTCATATCAGCTGAACAAAATTGTAAGCACAAGTCATCCATTTGATTTCTATATTTTGAAGAATATGGTAAATTTAATGACCCATTTAAAGATTCTAAAACTAAAATACTATCACTTATTACATTTTTATATTTATTTAATAATCTTTTATAATTTTCAATATGATTAAATCCAGAACATAAATTATATATTGCATTATTAAGCCATTCTTCCTCACCAACAATATAATACATTTGTTGTTTAGGTTGTGAATATAAATTAAACATTTCAATAATTGGGACAATATATTTATCTCTATCAGAAACATTATAATAACAATTAGCAAAATTATAATTTAATACATAAACATTAGGTAAACCACAATCATAACTAGGTAATTTTTTTATTTCATTTAATTCCAATTTTCTATTATCTGATAAAAGATTTATTGGTATTAACATTGATCTTGTTTCTAAATCAGCTGTTTGTCCTACATATAGGAAATATTTTGTATTATTCATGATATTTATTGTTATATTGGAAATTTTTTTTTAAAATTTTTAAAAAAATATAATCAAGATAATATTAACAAATTAGAATTTATAGAAATATATTAATATATAATAAAATGGCTAATAAATCACTTTCAAATAAGGTTAATAATGTTCCAACCAAAAAAATAACATTTAATGACATATCTTATTTAAATATATGTAAACAATTTTTGGTTAAAAATGAATATTTAATATATAAAATATATATGCCAGATTTAAAAATAATTAAAGATAAATTACCAAGTAATTTTACTAAACAAAATGTATATGATTTAGTTTATGGAACTAATAATGAAAGTCAATTTGGTTGTATTTATTATTTAATATCGAATACTAATCCACCACAAATATCAGAATTTCATTTAAGATGTTTAGCTAAATTTAGAAATGAAATTGATGATGATAAAAATATTATAAATAAAATAGAATTATATTATAAATATTTATTATCTGGTGATATATTTTATACAATAATAATGTTAAATGATAAATATTTCAATATAAATAAAATTTACGATAATGTTAATTAATTAAAATGATTATATTATTAATATTAATTTAATATTAATTTTGTGATAAAATAATTTAGTTATTAATATATTTATAAATATTATTATAAAATATAATATATAAATAAAAATATAATAAATATTTAAAAAAAGTTTAAATGATATATTTCAATAAAAATATCTAAAATATATTAATATAAATATTTAATTATTTTATATAAATAAAGTTTATTAAATATATTATTAAAAATATTAAGACTATTATTTAAAATAATTTATTTTAAATATATGTAAATATATAAGAATATTAATAAATAAAATTATTAAAAATATTAAGACTATTATTTAAAATAAATTATTTTAAATATATTAATAAATAAAATTATTAAAATAAATTATTTTAAATATATTAATAAATAAAATTTTTGAAAATATTAAGATTATTATTTAGAGTAATTTATTTTAAATATATGAAAATATTAAAAATATATTGATAAATATAATTATTAAGAATATTAAGATATTATTTAAAATAAATTATTTTAAATATATGAAAACATAAAAATATATTGATAAATAAAATTATTAAGAATAATAAGGTTATTATTTAAAATAATTTATTTTAAATATATTAAAACATAAAATATATTAATAAATAAAATTATTAAGAATACATGAAAATATAAAAATATATTGATAAATAAAATTATTAATAATATTAAGGCTATTATTTAAAATTTATTTTAAATATAAATATATAAATTTTGATATATTATTAAATAAATAATAAAGTAAATATAAATAAATATTTATATTAAACATATATAAATATTTAAATTTTTAAAGAATAATTAAACAAAAAATAATATATTTTTAAAAAAAATTAAATGGATATATTAAAGGCTTGTAAAAATGGGGATATTGATACTATTAAATTATTATTAAAAGATGAAACTATTGACCCAACAATAACGGATGAGTCAGTTGAAGAAATGAATATATTACATATAGCTGCAAAATATGGATACACTGATATAGTAAAATTATTATTAAATGATGATAGATTTGATCTAAATCAAAAAGATGATTTTGAAGGATTTACACCATTAAAATATGCATGTATTGAAAATAAAATAGATATCGTTAAATTATTGCTTAATGATGAAAGAGTTAATATAAATGAAAAAGATAATTCATCATATTCTTGTTTGTTTGAGTGTTGTTTAAATAACCATTATGAATTAGCTGAATTAATTTTAACTAATAAAAATTTTGATAAATTGGATTATTATACAATAAATGAATCATATAATTATGCGTTTAAATGTAATTTTCAAAATATAGTTAATTTAATTAATGATTTAACAAATTATAACAATGATAATAATAATATTGATAATAACAATAACAACAATAATAATAATAAAAATAATAACACATTTATTCTTTGTGGTTAAATATAATATTTAAAAAAATATGAAAATAAAAATATTCATATAATATTTATCTAAACAAATAAATATTATAACTTAAAATAATTTATTATTTATCTTTAATAAATATTAATTTATTATTTATCTTTAATAAATATTAATTTATTATTTATCTTTAATAAATATTAATTTATTATTTATCTTTAATAAATATTAATTTATTAATTATCTTGAATAAATATTTTAATTTAAAATATTAATTTATTATTTATCTTTAATAAATATTAATTTATTATTTATTTTGAATAAATATTTTTAATTTAAAATATTAATTTATTAATTGTCTTGAATAAATATTTCAATGCAATCAAAGATTGCAAGAAATCTGCTACGCAGATTTTAATTTAAAATATTAATTTATTATTTATCTTTAATAAATATTAATTTATTATTTATCTTTAATAAATATTTTAATTTAAAATATTAATTTATTATTTATCTTGAATAAATATTTCAATGCAATCAAAGATTGCAAGAAATCGGCTACGCAGATTTTAATTTAAAATATTAATTTATTAATTGTCTTGAATAAATATTTTAAATTAAAATATTAATTTATTAATTGTCTTGAATAAATATTTTAAATTAAAATATTAATTTATTATTTATCTTGAATAAATATTAATTTATTATTTATCTTGAATAAATATTAAGACTATTATTTAAAATAAATTATTTTAAATATATGAAAATATAAAATTTGATATATTATTAAACACTATTATTTAAAATAAATTATTTTAAATATATGAAATATAAAATTTGATATATTATTAAACACTATGATAGTATAAATATTTAATTTTAAAGAAAAATTAAACAAAAAATAATTTAATTTTTTTAAAAATTAAATGGATATATTAACGGCTTGTAAAAATGGAGATATTGATACTTTTAAATTATTATTAAAAGATGAAACTATTGATCCATTAATAACGAAAGAGTTAGTTGAAAAAATGAATTTATTACACATAGCAGCAAAATATGGACATGTTGAAATATTAAAATTATTATTGAATGATTGTAGATTTGATCCAAATCAAAAAGATAGTATTAATGGATGTTCGCCTTTAATGTATGCATGTATTGAAGGTAAAGTAGATATAGTTAAACTATTGATTGATGATGAAAGAGTTAATTTAAATGAGTAAGATAAATCATCATATTATTTAAATAAATATTTTATTGATTGATGATGAAAGAGTTAATTTAAATGAGTAAGATAAATCATCATATTATTTAAATAAATATTTTAATTTAAAATATTAACTATCTTGAATTAAGGTTCCGAATTTTCGTATCTAATGATACCAATTTATAATTAATTTATTGAATATTCAGTATTGAATGATACTAAATTCGGAACTATATCTTGAATAAATATTTCAATGCAATCAAAGATTGCAAGAAATGCTACGCAGATTTTAATTTAAAATATTAATTTATTATTTATCTTTAATATTTTAAATTAAAATATTAATTTATTATTTATTTTGAATAAATATTTTTAAAATATTGATCTATTATTTTAAATAAATATTTAAATTAAAATATAGATTTATTATTTATTTTAAATAAATATTTATATTGAATAAATATTTCAATGCAATCTCTGATTTCATTGAAATATTAATTATTTATCTTGAATAAATATTTCAAAATAATAATTTGATATTTTAAATGACATCATTAAAAAATAATAAACAATTACCATATGAAATAATTATAGAAGTTATGCTATATTTACCATTAGAAAATATACCAAATGAAATATTAATGGATAAATATTTCATTTCAGAATGGAATAAATATAATAATAGGATAAATAATTCAATTTTAGAAGAATTAAACAAAAGATTTTTAAATGCTGTGGTGAATAATAAAATTGAAGATATTATTTATATTAAAGATTATATTCAAAATTATATTAATATCATTAATATTTTAAATGATAGAGAAGAAAATATATTTTTTATTGCATGTATTAATGGTGATTTAGAAGTAATAAAATTATTATTACCAGATTATATATCAACTATAAACCAACAAAATTTCAAAGGAAATACTATATTTCATATAATTTGTAAATATGGATATATTGATGTGTTAGAATATATTTTAAATTTTGGAATTGATGTTAATATACAAAATAACAAAGGAGAAACTGGTTTTTATATTGCTTGCAAAAAAATAATCTAAATATAATAAAAATATTGAATACTGTAAAGAATTTAGACTTTAATATTAAAAATAATAAAGGAAATACTGGATTTCACATGGCTTGTAAATTAAATAATAAATTTATAGATACTGATATAAAAATATTATTAAATAATATAAAAATAGATTTTAATGCTAGAAATAATTCAGGAGAAACTGGATTTTATATAGCATGTTCAATAGATAATGTTAATACTGTTAAAATATTAATTAAGAATATGAAAATTGATGTAAATATACCTAATGATGAAGGTAAAACACCATTTTATAAAACTTGTTATAATAAAATAAATTATTATGTTGGTTATGAATATTTATTAAAATTATTATTATTTAATAAAAGAATTGATGTTAATAAACCTACTAATTTAGGAGAAACACCTTATAATCTAGCATTTAGACATTATTTATTTTATAATGATAATGTGTTTAAAATTTTTCAAGAGTCTGGTAGATTTGAATAATATAATTAAATTAAAATTATATAATTTAATAAATTATATAAATTTTATACGGAAATTATGGAGTGTTTCGCATACCTAAATTTAAATATTATTAATATTATATCTGTTATTAATTTAATAAATATTATTAAATTTTCTATTAGTATGAATATAATTATTAATTTAATAATTAACTAAGTAATTTTAAATAAAATGAATGATAAATTATTTTATTATGTCATTTATCATAATGAATAATTATTTAATAATAAAATTATTAAGTATAGAATAATTATTTAAGAAAAATAATTATTTAATGGTAAAATAATTATTAAGTATAAAATTATTTAAGGTAAATAATTATTTAAAGATGATAATTATTAATTATAAAATAATTATTTAAAAATATAATAATTATTTAAGACAATTAAATAATTTAAAGTAGATAAATTATTTAAAATAGATAAATTATTCAATATAGATAAATTATTTAAAATAGATATATTATTTATTATATATAAATTATTTAAAATAGAATAATTATTTAAAATAATTAAATTATTTAAGATAGATAAACTATTTAGTATATAAATATTTAAAATAGAATAATTATTTAAAATAATTAAATTATTTAAGATAGATAAATTATTTAGTATATAAATATTTAAAATAGAATAATTATTTAGTATATATAAATTAAGATATATAAATTATTTAAGATAGAATAATTATTTAAAATAATGAAATTATTTAAGATAGATAAATAATTTAAAATATATAAATTATTTAGTGAAATAAATTATTTAGGGAAATAAATTATTTAATATAAATAAATTAATTTAGAATAAATTATTTAGAATAAATAATTTAAAATAAATAATTTAGAATTAATAATTAATTTACAATAAAATATATAATTTAATAATTCATTATATATAAATAATTTAATAATATATTATAGATAAATAAATTAAGATAAATAATTCAGAATAAATAATTAATTAATAATTAATTAATACATCTAATAATGTAAAATAATTTATTTAATATAAATATATATTTAAAATATATATTATTATATATAATATTATATTATTAATTATAAATATATATAAAATATAATATTTATTGTAAACTAATTAATTTATAATATTTATATTATAAATATAGAATAAATAAATTATAATAAATAAATAATTTATTATGATGAATAAAATTATTATTTTAAAATAATTTATATTTTATATAATAATAATATAATAATTAATTAATATAAATTATAAATAATAATAAAATAATTAGAATAAGTGAATTATATAATTTAAATTATTTATAATTAATAAATTATCTTAAACTTTTAAAAATAAATTGTCATAATATTATAAATAATAAATCAAAGATAAAAAATTTGTTAATTTATTAAATATTTCAATACAATCTTCGATTGCAAGAAATCTGCTACGCAGATTTTAAATAATAAATCATATTAAATATTTATATTTAATTAATATGTATGATAATACAGGAAAAACTCGATTTTGGAGAAAAAATTGGGTCTGTTTTCATTGTTAATAAGCATCAAAATTATGCCAAATTTATTTTTAATATGTTCTCAAAGGTAATTACCTTTAAATTGAACGGAAAGAATTTTAGTCAAAAAAATTCTCCAGAATCGAGTTTTTCCTGTATTTGTTAAATAATATTACTAAAGTCAATATAATTTTAATAAAATTATTTTATGAAATATATTAAAAATTTTCTAAATAAATTAAAAAATATAGCAAAAATGAAGATTTAATTTTAAAATTTTAAAATTAAAATTATACTATGGATAACCAAAATAATATTTATTCAGGTAATTTACACAATATAATTAATGATAATTTATTGATTGATACTATCGAACAATATCAAATTAATGATTTATTACAACATATTGTTAAGTTAAAAGTATTCTTTACAAGAAGTGATTTAAAACCACTTAATGTAAAAGAAGAAATTATAAATGAAATTAGTATAATGATTCCATCATTAAATAAATATATTAAAACATCAATTATGTTCAGATTGTTGTATAAAAAGATTAATGATGTGATTATTTTAATTAAAAATTTAGAAAATTATGACAATAATTATTATGAAAAAATTAAAAATTTTGAAAACATTATTAATCATATTTTTATTAAAGATTATAAATTAATAATTAACAATGATAATGATAAATTAATTATTAATAATGATAGTAAAATAATTAATAATGATAGTAAAATAATTGATAATAATAAATTAATTGATAATAATAAATTATGTGAGTCGGGGATCACTCAATTTTCCGGAGGAAAATTAATAATTAATGATGAACATAATAAAATAATACTAAATAATAAATTTAATGATAATGTAAATAATATAAATGATAAAATAAATAATAATATAAATGATAAATTAAATAATAATAATGAAATAACTGATAAAATAAATAATAATAATAATATAAATGATAAATTAAATAATAATAATAATGAAATAATTGATAAAATAATTAATAATAATAAAATAAATGATAATATAAATAATAATAATATAAATAATGTAATAAATAATAATAATAATAATATAAATAATAATAATAATAATAATAATATAAATGATAAACTTAATAATAATATAAATGGTAAATTTAATGGTAATATAAATAATAAAATAAATAATAATAATAAAATAAATAATAATAATAATAAAATAAATAATAATAATAAAATAAATAATAATAATAATAAAATAAATAATAATAATAATAAAATAAATAATAATAATAAAATAAATATTAATAATAAAATAATTAATAATAATAATAATATAAATTTAAGTAATATAATAAATAATAATTTTTATGAAAAATTTAATTCACATATTTATGAAAATATCTCTTATGAATTTAAAAATTATTATAAAACATACAATATATTATTAAATGTTCTGAAATTTTTAAACTACAAGAAACCTCCTGATATTAAAAATAATATTGGAAAGGTAATCTTGTGGCAAAATATGATGAATATTTTGCACTATAAAATACCTCCGGACAAAATATGAGGTATTTATGAATACAAATAATAAATTATCCATTGTTAAACTTAAGGGCTCGAGTTTAATAATAATCATATGATAATTAGTTCCTATATTTGTATTCTTTAAATAAGGTATACTATACCAAAAATGTATTATTATAAATAATATATATTATATCAAGTGTATTATTATAAATAAGGTATACTATACCAAAAATGTATTATTATAAATAAGATATTCTATATCAAATTGTATAATAATTAAATAAGATATTTTATATCAAAATGTAAATAGTTAAATAAATATATTATATCAAATAATAAATAATATTAAATAAAATTACACTAAAGATAATTACAATATAATAAAAAATAATCATTATAAATAATTTTAATATATTAATGATGAAATAAATAATAAAAATATATTATAGCAATAAATATTTTTAATGTTAATTATAAACACATCGAATAATCATAGAGCGTGTGGTTAATTATTCATTAATTGTATTTACTTGCTATTAGCCCTCCATACATTTGAGGTGATTGTCAAATGTATAGAGGGCTTATATTAAATATATTATACAATTTAGAATATGTAATATTAGTGTATTTTATCATAAATTAATAAATATAGTATTTAAATAATTATTATGTTCTAATAATTAAATTAAGTACCATGGATTATATTTAACGAACTCCTTTTAGGAGATTTATACAACGCCTTTAAAAAATTTTCTATAAAAATAATAAAATAAGTACCATGGTACATAAATTATAATTATAAATTAGGATGATAAAATATAATTGTCTTTCAAAAAATTTTTTTAAATTTTGAAAAAGTTTAAATTACCAAGTACCAGGGTACGTCGTTTCATAATGATATAATATATTATAATTTAATAAATTATAATTAAACGTTTGAAATATTATAAAATATTTCAAGACAAACTTCGTTTGTCGAGAATCAGCTGCGCTGATTTATAATTAAATAATATTTTACTTTAAATATTTTATAATTAAATATTTTATAATTAAATAATATTTTATAATTAAATATTTTATAATTAAATAATATTTTATAATTAAATATTTTATAATTAAATAATATTTTATAATTAAATATTTTATAATTAAATAATATTTTACTTTAAAATAATTTATAATTAAATAATATTTTACTTTAAAATAATTTATAATTAAATAATATTTTATAATTAAAAAATATTTTATAATTAAATAATATTTTATAATTAAAAAATATTTTATAATTAAATAATATTTTATAATTAAATAATATTTTATAATTAAATAATATTTTATAATTAAATAATATTTTATAATTAAATAATATTTTATAATTAAATAATATTTTATAATTAAATAATATT
>Ga0209963_1001884_pt1 | contig 11368 bp, 9 predicted proteins | sample ThiBio_1000_biof_2_FD_183957 | JGI IMG/M metagenome (GOLD analysis project Ga0209963, IMG submission 183957) | Wastewater bioreactor microbial communities from Cape Town, South Africa - Thiocy_cont_1000_biof (SPAdes) | ecosystem: Engineered > Bioreactor > Thiocyanate-remediating >...
CAATCCTGAAGATCGATGGCCTGGATTCGTTGGAGCGGCCTCCGAAGACAGGCCGGCTTCGTGGCGCGGGCGGCGTACCAGCATGCACGCCAAGGCCACCGCGCTGACCGCGGCGCCCACGACCAGTGGCAGGTCGAAGCCGCCGGTGCGTGCGGCGAGCCACGCCGCGAAAGCCGGGCCCGCGGCCTGGCCGACGCCGAAGGTGGTGGTGAGCACCGCGATCAGGCGCACGGGATTTTGCGGCGCCAGCAGGCGCGCCTCGCGCATGGTGTACATCACCACGGGCATGGTGGCGATGCCGATCAGCAGCGTGGCCAGCACCAGCGCGGCAAGGCCGCGTCCGCCCACGCTCAACAGCATTCCGCCCGACAACGACACGCTGCACGCAGCCAGCACGGTGCGGTTGTCGATGCGTACGGGCAGCCAGCGCAGCGCCAGCGTGGATGCGGTCATCGCCACGCCGAACAGTGGCCAGAACCATTCGCGCAGCGCCGGCAGGTGCAGCTGCCGTTCGGCGATCAAGGGCAGGAATGCGGCGGGAATCGTGTAGGCGAAACCCAGCAGACCGTACATCGCCACCAGCGTCCAGGCCGGGCCGGACGGTGGTGTGGCGCGCGATGGCGCCGGTGCATTGCCGGCGGTTGCCGTGTCGTCTCCACCCAGGCGCCGCCAGGTCCACGCGAACAGCGCGATGGTGATGACGCCGAACACGATCCACAGGCTGGCCGATGAAGCGCCCAGCGGTCGCGACGTCGCCACCAGCAAACCGCTGCCGACGATGCCCACGCCGGTGCCGCTGAACATCACGTGCTCGAGCAACGGACGTCCGGCCGCGCGCAGGCGCGCCATGCTCCAGGCGATGCCGTGTACCACCAGCGCGGCCGAAGCGATCCCGGCCACGAACCGCCAGGCCAGCCACACATCGAGGCGGGTCGTAAGGCCCATGCCGAGGGTGGCCAGCGCCACCGCAACGGCGCCGATGCGCAGGCTGGCGCGTGGCGGCAGTGGCCAGAGTGCGCAAAGCAGTGCGCCGAGCAGGTAGCCGAGCAGGTTGGTGGAGGCCAGCCAGCCGCCGGCGACCAGGGTCAAGCCGTTGTCGGCCTGCATGAGTGGGAGCAACGGCGTCAGCACGAAACGGCCGATGCCGAGTGCCAGGGCCAGGGTGGTCATGCCGATCAGGGCGGTGCGCAGTTCGCGGTTCATGGGCGGCTTTGGTACCGGAAAGGGCGGCCATGCTAAGCTTCTGCATGCATCGAGTAAAACGAATTGTTCGATCACTATCAATCGAAAAATACGATCATGGAACTGCGTGAACTGGAAACCTTCCGCGCCGTCGTCGAGAGTGGCGGGATGAATCGTGCGGCGACGCGCCTCAATCGCGCGCAATCCAGCATTACCGCGCGCATCCGCCAGCTGGAATCCTCGCTGGGCGTCTCGTTGTTCGAACACGAGGGCCGTCGCCTGCGCCTGACCGCGGCGGGCGACGTGCTGGTCGGGTACACCGACCGGCTGCTGGCACTGGCCGACGAGACGCGCGCCGCAGTGCGCCGCGACAAGGTGTGCGGACGCCTGCGCCTCGGCACCATGGAAAGCGTGGCGGCCAGCCGCCTGCCGCGGCCATTGGCCGGCTTCCATCAACAGCACCCGGAAATTTCGGTCGAATTGCAAACGGCGCACTCGCGCGAGTTGCTGGCGCGGCTGCAGGCCGGCACCCTGGACGTGGCCATCGTCAGCGACGAAGTGGATGACGAGCGCTTCGCCAGCGTGCCGTGGCACGTCGAGGAATTGGTGCTGGTGGCTGCCGCGGGCGACGCGGTGCGCGATCCGCGGCGCATGGCCGGCGGCACCCTGCTGGTGCTTGGCGGCAATGGCTGCGCCTATCGAAGGCGCTTCGAACAATGGCTGCAGAGCCTGCGCGTGGTGCCGGCGCGCGAACTCGAATTCGCCTCCTACCACGCGATCCTGACGGCCGCCGCCTCGGGCGTCGGCGTCGGCTTGATTCCGCGTTCGGTGCTGGATATTTACTCGCAACGCGATGCCGTGTCGGTGCACAAGGTGCCTGCGCGCATTGCGCGCGTGCGTACCGCCGTGGTGACGCTGCGCGGTCGCCACGTGCCGGCGCTGACGCGGCTGGTCGACAGCCTGCGCCGCGACTTGGTGTCTTCGCGCCAGGGCAGCCGCAAGAACAGGGTGGCGCATGCACATTGACCGGCTCGACCATCTGGTGCTCACGGTGCATGACGTGGAGGCAAGCGTTGCGTTCTACACGCGGGTGCTGGGCATGCGTGCCATCACGTTTGGCAACGGCCGCCGCGCGCTTGCGTTCGACCGCCAAAAGATCAACCTGCATCCGGCCGCGGCGCCGCTGCAACCGCATGCGGCAAGGCCGACGCCCGGTTCAGCCGACCTGTGCCTGATTGCTGCGACGCCCATCGATCGCGTGATGGCCGAATTGCAGCAAGCCGGCGTCGTGGTCGAGCAAGGTCCGGTGGCGCGCACGGGTGCGTCGGGGCCGATCACCTCCGTGTATTTTCGCGATCCCGACGGCAACCTGATCGAGGTGTCCCGCTATCGGGACGACCGGGAATAAGCGCGCGGTGCGCCGGCGTCGGTGCGGTCAGTCCACCAGGTCGAGCAAAGCCAGGCCGTTTTCGCGGCAGAAGCGTTCGTATTCGGCGAGCTGCGTGGCAGCCGATACGCTGGCGCGGATCGAGCCGTCCGGGTTCAGGAACTCGACCGTGCCCATGACCACGACCAGCGCGAGCATGGTGTCGTCGCCCACGATCTTCCACCAGTCGGTGTTGCCGGGCGGCTCGAACACGTAGCCGCCGGGACCGATGATTTCGCCTGTGCACAACTGGCGGCTGCCGCCCAGGTTGTATGCGTGGATTTCGCCGGTGTGGCGATGCAACGGCATCGCCACACCGGGTTCCATCCGCAGCAGTTCGACGAAACCGCGGTCGCCCGAAAGGAAACGCAACGGCTTGGAGGATTTGCCGGGTGTCGCCGACGGAATCCACGGCAGGCCCGCGGGGACCGTGAAGCGCGCGGGAAGGTAATCGCGTGTGCTGGAACCGGAAGTCATGGGCGATCTCCTCACGCCGCATTGGCCAGGTGGCGATCGAACGACGCGTCCAGGATGGCGCGGGCATTGCCGATCAGGTTGCGCCCCCAGGTGAAGCCGTACGCATCGGCGAAGTCGTAGCCGTTCAGCAGTTCACGCATGCGGCGTATCTCGCGCGAAGGCATCGGGACGTAGTTGGGCGCGCTGTACAGGAAAGTGAAGCGCCGGCGATCGGCCGGGATGAACGGCGCATCGCCCGCGAACAGCGCGCCGCCGGCACGCGGCCCATCCTTCCAGTGCAGCACCGTACTGCCCGGGAAATGCCCACCGGCGCGCAGCAAGGTGACGCCAGCGGAAAGTTCCTGCGTATCGCCGCTCCAGAAGCTGATGCGCGCGGATGGACGTTGCATCCATTCGCGATCGGCTTCGTGCAACAGGATCGGTACGCCGCCGAGTGCTTCGCTCCATTCCACCATCGACGAATAGAAATGCGGATGCGAGACCGTGATCAAATCCACGCCGCCGCGCGCATTCAGCGCCGACACCACCTCGTCGGTAACCAGGCTCACGCATTCCCAGAGGATGTTGCCGCCGTCGGTGGGCAGCAGCAGCGCGCGTTGCGGGATGGCGAAGTTTGGCGTGATGCCGAAACCGAGCACGCCGTCGTCGTCTTCGATGCGCAGCCTGTGGCTGCGCGACAGCGCATCGTGGGTGGTCCATTCCTGCATGTGGCCGGCGTTGAACTGGCGATCGTCGTCGCAGATCGGGCAATGCGCTGGCGGCGTGGACGAGTTGGCGAATTGCGTGCCGCAGCTGGTGCAGATGAAGCAGTTCATCGGGCGATCCTCGTTTATTTGGCAGTGGCGACAGCCGCGCCGGGACGCGCGTACACGTCTTCGACGCCTGCATAGGTGCGTCGGGTGGCGGGGCGTTGCGATACCGCCTGGAACCAGCGCGCGAGATCGGGGAATTCGGCAAGGTCTTGGCCGTGTCCCGCGTGCGGCACGATCCATGGGTAGCAGGCGATGTCGGCGATGGAATAATCCTGGCCAGCGATGAATGCGCGCTTCGCGAGGCGACGGTCGAGCACGCCGTAGAGACGCCGCACCTCGCGCGTGTAGCGCTCGATCGCGAATGCGTCAGGCTCGGATGCGTACACGCGGAAATAGCCGGCCTGTCCCGCCGTTGGTCCCAGGCCCGATGTCTGCCAGAACAACCACTGCAGCATTTCGAGTCGGTCGCGTGGATCGTCCGGCAGCAAGCGGCCGGACTTTTCGGCGAGGTACAACAGGATCGCCCCGGACTCGAACACGGTTTGCGGTGCGCCGCCGTCCGCAGGGGCGTGGTCGACGATGGCGGGAATCTTGGCGTTGGGCGAAATGGCCACGAACTCCGGCGCGAATTGCTCGCCCGCCGACAGCCGTACCGGCACAATGCGGTGCGGCAAGCCGGTTTCCTCAAGCAACAACCTGATCTTCTGGCCGTTCGGCGTGGGACTGAAATAGACGTCGATCATGTGTGGTCCGATGTTCGTTCGAGGCCACACGATAGGTGTAATCTGGCACCTTGTTTGATCCAGTTTATGGAGATTACATGGAGCCAGTTTTGCCCTTCGCGGTGGCGCTCCCGCGGGGCTCCGGACGCATGGCGCAAGCCCTGCACGCATTGCTGCGTACGGCCATCCTCGACGGCCGCCTCGCGCCCGGCGCGGCGTTGCCGGCGACGCGCCGGCTGGCGCTGGAACTCGGCGTCGCCCGCAACACCGTGACCACGGCCTACGACTTGCTGGTGGCGGAGGGCTACGTGCTGCCGCACCGCGGCGCCAAGGCGGTCGTTGCCAGGCTTGCGATGCGCCGCGCGGCGAGGCCGGCTTCGTCGCGTGCGCTGGAAGACACCAGGCTGAATCCGATCTGGCGCACACCGCACTTGCGCCAGGAACCCGCACGCGACCTGCCCGAGCGCTGTTTTCGCCTCGGCGTCCCGGAGCATCGCCAGTTTCCGCATGCCATCTGGCGTCGCCTTTCCGCCCGCACATTGCGCGCATGGTCGAAGCAGCGCTTTGCCTATCCTCCCTCGGAGGGTATTCCCGAGCTGCGCGAGGCCATTGCGCAACACGTCGCGTTCACGCGCGCGGTCGCCTGCACGGCGGACGACGTGCTGGTCACCTCGGGCGCGCAGCAGGCTTTCGATCTGCTGGCGCGACTATTGGTGACGCGCGGCCGCACCTGTGTCGCGGTGGAGGATCCGGGCTATCCGCCGGCGCGCGCCACCTTCATCGCCGCCGGTGCGCGTCTGGCGGCGGTTCCGGTCGATGCCGAAGGCCTGTGCGTCGAAGCGCTGCCGAAAGACGCGCGCATCATTTGCGTCACGCCCTCGCACCAGTCGCCGACCGGCGTTGCGCTGTCGGCACGGCGCCGGCTCGCGCTGCTGGATTTCGCGCGCCGGCATGATGCGGTGGTGATCGAAGACGATTACGATGCCGAATTCCGCTTCGGCGGGCGGCCGCTCGACGCCCTGCAAACACTCGATCGCGACGATCGCGTGTTCTACGTCGGCACGTTTTCCAAGAGCCTGTTTCCGGCCTTGCGCAAGGGTTTCGTGGTGGCGCCGGTGTGGGCGCGGGACGCACTGGCCGGCGTCAAGCATTGTGCCGATTCGCATTCCGACATCCTTACCCAGGCAACGCTTGCGGCCTTCATCCGCGACGGTCATCTGGCCCGGCACGTGCGGCGCATGCATGCCCTCTACGCCGGCCGCCGCAACGCGTTGCTCGAAGGCTTGCGCAACGAGTTGGCGGAATGGTTCGAGCCGGTCCCCAGCGAAGCGGGCATGCACCTCGCGGCACGCATCCGCAAGCCCGCGATGGCGGGAAGCATCTTCAGGCTCGCCGGCGAATGCGTCCCGGGCGCGCAGTCCATCGCCGATTACGCCATGTCGAAACCCGTGCAGCCGATGCTCACGTTCGGTTACGGCGTCATCGATGCCGACGAAATCCTGCTTGCGCTGCGGCGCTTCCGCAAGGCGCTGGAGCGGATGGGTTGAGCGAACCGCATTTCGTGACGCGTACCGGGATATGCCGAAATGTCAGTTGACAGCCGCGCGAAGCGCGCCGTACCTTCGACAACATGTCACCCGCGATCCAACCAGCACGCACGCATCTCGCCCCGGTTTCGGCCGGCGACATGTTGCTGGCCGCGGTCGGCATTGCCGCCACGATTACGACCACCACGACCACTACCACCGGTCGCGGGTGGGTGTCCGTGCGCGAGTAACCCTTGCACGCAACGGTCCCGCCCTCGACGAGGCGGGCCGGTGCAATCCGAAACCGCCAGGCGAGACGGGACCTCTGAAGGAGGTCACCGTGAACATCGTCGCTTCGCCGCTTGCCGAATTCCCGCCACCGGTTGCTTCGGTGTGGTCCACGCGAACCGCGCATCGGCGAACGCTGGCGGTGGGCGTGATCGGGCCCGGTCGGGTCGGCAGCGCGTTGCTGGACCAACTGCGCGCCGCGCAACCGCGATTGGAACGCGACATGGGATTGGTGTTGAACCTGTGCGGCGTCGTCGCGAGCAGGCGGATGTGGCTGGACTGCGACGATCCCGAACTCAATGCGCGCCAGCATCGCGCGCAGACCTGGCGCCCCAACGACCTCGACGAATTCGCCGCACACATCCGCGGCAACGAAGGACGTCACGCATTGCTGGTGGATTGCAGCGCCAGTGAAGAGGTGACCGCGCGCTATCCGGATTGGCTGGCCGCGGGCATCCACGTCGTCACGCCCAACAAGCTGGGGGGCAGCGGCCCGCTCGAACGCTGGCACGCGATCCGCGCGGCCAGCGTCGACAGCGGTGCGCGCTTTCGCTGCGAGGCCACCGTATGCGCCGGCCTGCCGGTGGTGCAGACCTTGCGCGACCTGCTCGATACCGGTGACGAACTGATCGACATCGAGGGCATGTTCTCCGGCACGTTGGCGTGGCTGTGCAACCGCTACGATGGCTGCCGGCCGTTCTCGGCGCTGCTGCGTGAAGCGCGGGCGCTGGGTTACACCGAACCTGATCCGCGCGCGGATTTGTCCGGCATCGACGTCGCGCGCAAACTGGTGATCCTCGCGCGCGAGGCTGGGTTGCCGCTGTCGCTGGCGGATGTCGAAGTGGCAAGCCTGGTGCCGTCCGCGCTGGCCGAATTGCCGTTGGAAGATTGCATGCAACAGTTGCACGAACTCGACGCCCCGATGTCGGCGAAACTTGCCGAGGCCCAGGTCGGCAGTGGCGTGCTGCGCCATGTAGGGCGGCTGGATCGCGACGGCCGCGCCAGCGTGCGCCTGGTCGTGCTGCCCGCGACGCATGCGTTCGCGCATGCGCGGCTCACCGACAACGTCGTGCAGTTCCGCACCCGCCGTTATCGCGACAATCCGCTGCTCGTGCAGGGACCCGGCGCCGGTCCCGAGGTGACCGCCGCCGGCGTGTTCGCCGATCTCCTTCGCATTGCCGAGTCGCTGGAGGTGCGGCCATGAATCCCGATGCAATCGGTGGTGGCGCGCGGGATTCCATCATGTCGCCTGTCCATGCGGCGCGCGCGTTCGCTCCCGCGAGCGTCGGCAACGTGGCGGTGGGTTTCGACATTCTTGGCCACAGCGTGGGCGGCGCCGGCGATCGGGCTGAAGTGCGTGTGATCGACGAACCCGTCGTCCGCATCGCCGCGATCCAGGGCAGCGTTGTCGACCTGCCGCGCGAGCCCGGTCGCAATACGGCGGGCGCTGCACTGCTGGCGATGCGTGATGCGCTGGGGTTGCGGTGCGGCTTCGAGCTCGTCCTGCACAAGGGCATCGCGCTCGGTTCCGGCATGGGCGGTTCGGCGGCGTCATGCGTGGCTGCGCTGGTGGCCGCCAACGCGTTGCTGGAACGGCCGCTGTCGCGCGAAGCGCTGTACGTATTCGCGCTCGCAGGCGAGGTCGTCGCCAGCGGCGGCCGTCACGGCGACAACATTGGACCAATGTTGCTGGGCGGTCTGGTGCTGGCCACGCGGGACCGTCTGCTGCGCATCCCGGTGCCGCGCGAATGGCATTGCGCGCTGGTGCATCCGCACTGCGTGTTGGAGACGCGCAAGGCGCGTGCCGCGCTGGCCGGCGACTACGGGTTGGGCGAATTCGTGGCGCAGAGTTCCAACCTCGCGCTGGTGCTGGCCGGCTGCTTTCGTGGCGACGCGGCGCTGGTGCGTGCGGGCTTGCAGGATGTGCTGGTGGAGCCCCGTCGCGCATCGCTGGTACCGAACTTCGCGCGGGTGAAGCAAGCCGCGCTCGACCATCACGCGCTCGGCGCCAGCATCTCCGGTGGCGGACCCAGCGTGTTCGGCTGGTACGAACAGCGCGCCGATGCCGATGCGGCCGCTTCCGACATGCAGGCGGCGTTCGCCGAAGCGGGCTTCGCCAGCGACAGTTTCGTCGCGCCGGTCGAGGGGCCCGCCGCCGCGTTGCTCGACGATGCAGGAGACGACGCATGAGTGCGCTGCGTTACCTGAGTACCCGCGGCCGCAGTCCGGCCGTCGACATCAGCGATGCGATCGCGGCGGGACTTGCGCCGGACGGCGGCTTGTACGTGCCGGAGAAATTGCCACGGCTCGATGTTTCCGCGTTCGATCCGCACGGCAGCCTGGCCGCCACCGCCGTCACCCTGCTGGCGCCGTTTTTCGCCGACGATCCGCTGGCGGATGCGCTGCCCGCGATCTGCGCCGAGGCACTGGATTTCGACACGCCGCTGCGCCCGCTCGCGGGCGACTCGACGGGCCATGTGCTGGAACTTTTCCACGGTCCGACCGCCGCATTCAAGGACGTGGGTGCACGCTTCCTCGCCGCCTGTTTGCGCCGGCTGCCGCGCGCCGATGCACGGCCGCTCACCATCCTCGTCGCCACTTCCGGCGATACCGGTGCGGCGGTGGGCGCGGCGTTCCACGGCCAGTCCGGCACGCGTGTGGCGATCCTGTATCCCTATGGCCGGGTTTCGCCACGCCAGGCGCACCAGCTCGGTTGCTTCGGCGGCAACGTGCGGGCGTTGCGCGTGGCCGGTCGTTTCGACGATTGCCAACGCATGGTCAAGGCCGCGTTGAACGATGCGGAATTGCAGCGCGAAGTGCCGATGAGTTCCGCCAACAGCATCAGCCTCGGTCGCCTGTTGCCGCAGATGAGCTACTACGCGCATGCCGCGCTCGGCTGGTGGCACGAACATCACGCGCCACTCGATTTCATCGTGCCGACCGGCAATCTCGGCAACGCGCTTGCCTGCCTGTGGGTGCGCGAGCTGGGCCTGCCGGTGGGGGAAATCAGGCTGGCCTGCAATGCCAACGCGACCTTGCCGGAATTTTTCCACGGTGACGAGTACGCGCCGCGCGAAGCGGTGGCGACGCTCGCCAATGCCATGGACGTGGGCGCGCCCAGCAACTTCGAGCGCCTGCGCTGGACCTGTGGCGGCGATGCAGCCTTGCGTCGCGTGCTGCGCGCGCAAAGCGTGGACGATGCAGCGATTCGGCAAACCATCCAGGCCCACGCGCTGGAACATGGCGACGTGTTTTGTCCGCACACCGCGTGCGCAGTACACGTGCTGGACGAACTGCGTGCGGCCGGGGATGCCGCGCACTGGACCGTGGTCGCCACCGCGCATCCCGCCAAGTTCGACAGCGTGGTCGAGCCGTTGATCGGCCAACGCGTGTCGGTGCCGCCAGCGCTGGCGGCGATGCTGCAGCGTCCGGCAGTCGCCGAACCGCTCGTCGCGGAAGACGAAGTCCTGAAACGCTGGTTGCGGCCGGAGTGGAGCGGAGCCTAGGGCCGCCGCATCAATCGCGCTGGAACCACGCCAGTTCCGGCTTGTGCAACTCGAAGCCCTGGCCGTACTGGACGCCGAGCTGGAGCAATGCTTCGATCGTGGCATCGTCGGCGACCCACTCGGCGACGACGACCAGGCCGCGCTGCCGGCCGATGTCGGCAACGGCCCGCACCATGGCCTGGCTGACCGGATCGGTGAGCAGGTCGCGCACGAAGCTGCCGTCGATCTTGATGATGTCCACCGGCAGGTTCTTGAGGTACGTGAACGAAGACATGCCCGCGCCGAAGTCGTCCAGTGCGATCTTGCAGCCCGCTTCCCGCAAGGGCTCGATGAACGCGGCCATGCGTTCGATGTTGCGCACCGCCATGGTTTCGGTGATCTCGAAACATACCCGCGAGGGCTCCACGCGATGCCGCCGCAACAGGTCGAGGATCTGGCCGGCGTGGCGTTGGTCCTCGATGCTGGCGCCAGACAGATTGATCGCCGCCATGCGCAGGTCGGCGCCATCGGGGTGCAGCCGATCGAAATGGGCGATGACGGTCTGCACCACCCAACGATCGATGGTCGGCATCAGACCGTAATGTTCGGCCGCCGGCATGAACTCGCCGGGCGTGACCAGTTGGCCGTCGTCGGCGCGGTAACGCAGCAGCAGTTCCACTTTGCTGCCGGATGCCGCCGCGCGCAGCGATCGTATCTCCTGGTAGGCCAGCATCAGGCGATGTTCGCCGATTGCCCGACGCAGCCGGTCGGCCCATCTCATTTCTTCGCGCCGGCGGGTCGCCTGGCTGTCGTGCTCGGAGTGGAAGTGGACGTCGTTGCGCCCGAGATCCTTGACCTCGTAGCAAGCCGCGTCGGCCTGCGCGAGCAGGTTCTTCATGGTGAGCCCGGCCTGGTCGATCAGTACCGCGCCGATGCTGGCACTGATCCTGTGGCTGTGGGCTTCCCAGGTGAACACGTAGTCGTCGATGCATTGGCGCACGCGTTCGGCGATTGCATCGGCGTCGTCGCGGTCGTGCAAGCCGGTCACCAGCACGCCGAACTCGTCGCCGCCGATCCGTGCCAACACATCCTTGGGGCCAAGCTGCTGGCGCACGCGTTCGGCCAGTTGCACCAGCAACTGGTCGCCCGCGAGGTGCCCGGAGGTGTCGTTGATCAGCTTGAACTGGTCGAGGTCGATGTACAGCAACATGGCGATGGACGCGCCGTCGCCCATGGCTTCCAGCACCTGCTGCAGGCGGCGTTCGAATTCGCGTCGGTTGTACAGCTCGGTCAACGCGTCGTGGCTGGCTTGGTGGCTGAGCCGTTCGGTGAGTTCACGCTGTTCGCTGACGTCGGTGGCCACCATCAGCAATTTGTCTTCGTCGCCCAGGCGAACCCGCGAGATCGCCACGCTGGCCCAGAAACGTGAATCGCGGCCATTGAGCAGCAGCGTCTCGCCGTGGCTGTTGTCCTTGCCGGTCGGATTCCGCAGCAGGTCGTGCAGGGCTTG
>Ga0209963_1001885_pt1 | contig 11366 bp, 7 predicted proteins | sample ThiBio_1000_biof_2_FD_183957 | JGI IMG/M metagenome (GOLD analysis project Ga0209963, IMG submission 183957) | Wastewater bioreactor microbial communities from Cape Town, South Africa - Thiocy_cont_1000_biof (SPAdes) | ecosystem: Engineered > Bioreactor > Thiocyanate-remediating >...
TTAAATTATTTTAAACTTAAATTATTTTAAACTTAAATTATTTTAAACTTAAATTATTTTAAACTTAAATTATTTTAAACTTAAATTATTTTAAACTTAAATTATTTTAAACTTAAATTATTTTACTTAAATTATTTTATACTTTAATTATTTTTATATTTCTAGATTTAAATTTCTGGATTTAAATAATTTCTAGATTTAAATAATTTTTAAATATTGTAAATAATTTTCTTAATGTTTATATTAAAATTATATCTAAATTTATAAATATATTTATAACTTTGAAAATATATAATTAATAATTATATAATTAAAATGAGTTTTAAAACAGTATTACCTTGGTTAATATCATTGATATTATTATTATTAGTAATAACAGTTTCTATTTTAATGGGATTAAAAGTTAATTGTGATGAATGTTTAGATTGTGCTGAATGTGATTGTGAATGTAATTGTGAATGTGAAGATTGTATAACTCCAACAAGTTCCCGTTTAATAAATTCTGGTTGTAAACCTTTAACTTTTAAAAATACTCCGTTTACTGCTAAACGTATAATTTATAATGTTTATACTACAGGAAGTTCGCCATTATATATATCTAATATTGGTTCAAAAATAATAGCTTTAGCATATAGTCCAAGTAATGGTTATCCATATTTATGGGATTATGATGGTAATACATTAAATTTAAATGGAAAGATTTTAAAATATGTAAATAAAGTTAACCCAACTGACCCAAATTATGTTAATAATTTTTATAATGAATCTGGTTATATTCAAATTGGAGATGTTACTGGTTCATTAGGTGAATATTGGGATTTTGATGGTTTTAATTTTTATTTAAGAGTAGATAATGATAAATCTAGTAAAGTTAGATATATGTTAACACCAAAAATTAAATACACTACAGCTGGTGATTTAGGTTCAGCATTGACAATTGTTCCTGTTTCTACAATGATTTATAAAAGAAATGTTAATGGTAAACAACCTTTAATTGTTGAAGGTTTATAATTATTTTATAAAAATATTTTATATAATAAAATGGATAGAATAACAATAGCATTTATAATAATATCTGTAATATTATTATTATTAACAATTGCACTTTCGATATTATTAAGCATTAGGGCTAATTGTCCTAAATGTATTGACTGTGTCCCATGTAATGTGGATAATATAAGGAATGGTAATAGAAATACTAGTGTTAGGACAACAACAACTAGGAGATAATTTTATGAAATTTAATATTTATATATTTAAAAAAATTATTTATTTTATTAGAATTTCTAATAAATATTTATGTATTTATAATTTTATTATTACATATTTATAATTATTTATAACTTCAAGACAAATAGCTAATACCCAGAAAATAACTTGATATTTCAAGACAAACAAGTTTGTCGAAAATCAGAGCTTACAGTCTGGTAGCTGATTTATATTTTATAAATAACTTAATATTTTATATTTTATAAATAACTTAATATTTTATATTTTATAAATAACTTAATATTTTATATTTAATAACTTAATATTTTATATTTTATAAATAACTTAATATTTTATATTTTATAAATAACTTTATTTTATATTTTATAAATAACAATATTTTATATTTTATAAATAACTTATTATTTTATATTTTATAAATAACTTTTTTTTGTATTTTATAAATAACTTATATTATACACTTTATATATTTATTATATATATACTTTATATATTTATTATATACTTTATATATTTATTATATATTTTATATAAATTTATATGTCATTATAATTATATATTATATAAACTTATTTAAAATGAATGTTTATTTTTAATCTTTTTTTAATTTATTAAATTAAAAAATGGGAGCTCTAGGAAGGCTTGTTGTTGATCTTTTTTAAACTTTAAAGTCGATTTTTCGTAATATATTTTTAATTTAAAAAATTAAAAAAATGGAAACTTTAGGAAGGCTTGTTGTTGATCTTTTTTAAACTTTAAAGTCTATTTTCCGTAATATATTTTTAATTTAAAAAATTAAAAAAATGGAAACTTTAGGAAGGCTTGTTGTTGATCTTTTTTAAACTATAAGGTCAATTTTCCGTAATATATTTTTAATTTAAAAAGAAAATTAATTTATAATAGTCGATATACATATTAATAATTTATAAATTATTAATTATAATAATTGACATACAAATTATTAACTTATAAATTATTAACTTCTAAATTATTAAATTATAAATTATTAAGTTATAAATTATTAACTTCTAAATTATTAACTTCTAAATTATTAACTTCTAAATTATTAACTTCTAAATTATTAATTTATAAATTATTAACTTATAAATTATTAACTTCTAAATTATTAATTTATAAATTATTAACTTATAAATTATTAATTTATAAATTATTAACTTATTATTAACTTATAAATTATTAACTTATTATTAACTTATAAATTATTAACTTATTATTAACTTATAAATTATTAACTTATTATTAACTTATAAATTATTAACTTATTATTAACTTCTAAATTATTAACTTATTATTAACTTCTAAATTATTAACTTATTATTAACTTCTAAATTATTAACTTATTATTAACTTATTATTAACTTCTAAATTATTAAATTATAAATTATTAACTTATTATTAACTTATAAATTATTAAGTTATAAATTATTAACTTATAAATTATTAACTTATAAATTATTAACTTATAAATTATTAACTTATAAATTATTAACTTATAAATTATTAAGTTATAAATTATTAGCTTATAAATTATTAACTTATAAAGTAATTATATACAAATTATTAATTAACTTATTAATAGTTAACTTATAAATTATTAACTTATAAATTATTAACTTATAAATTATTAACTTATAAATTATTAACTTATAAATTATTAACTTATAAATTATTAATTTATAAATTATTAACTTATAAATTATTAACTTATAAATTATTAATTTATTAACTTATTAACTTATTAACTTATTATTAATTTATTAATTTAATAAATTATTCAATATATTGTATATTATTTATTTTTATCTTCACTACTTTTATTAAATAATATATACTATTTATACAACAATGAGTTGCACCTTCTACCATTATTTTATTTACTTGTTTTGGCATTATATTTCTTGAATTTTTAGTAACTACATCATTTTGTCCAAATATATATATATATTTATCTTTAAAATTATTTAAATGTTTTCTGAATTCACCATCAAAATTTAACATTACTTGATTTAATTCTTCTCTTGTTATATTTGATTTTTCAAATAATTCATCTATATTATTTGCTTGAAATGCTTTCTTTGTTTTATTATATAAATAAGTATATAACATGTTGTCGTTAATATTATTAATCACATTAAACATATCATATGGTGAGCATAATGTTATATATCCATCTGCTTCATCTAAACCCATACTCAAATAATACATTATTGTTGTTCCACCCAATGAAAATCCAACAACATATATTGGTAAATTATTTATTTCTTTAATATATTTTATACATTTTGATATATAACAACAAACATTTGGATTAATAATTGGATATATTGTTTCTAGAACAAAACAATTACAATCTTTAAAATTGTTTGTAAATATTTTTAAATAATATGTGTCGCTAAAACAATGATTAACTCCACCTCGTAATATTAATATATTTGTTTTTGGATTTATTGGATTTGTTTTTTTGTTTATGAATAATCCGTGTTCTATTTCTCTCACGTCATCTACATTTTTATATATTTTGTCTAGAAACATTCCAAATATACCGTTTAATATAAGTTGCACATCTATCGTAAACATTGTTTATATTCCCAAATATTTTCTGTTGATTTCTAGAATATTTAAACACCCAATATAACTTAAGAGATGTATATCGTTAATATAATATCCTAATTTTATTTAAACTATTTACTTTATTAAAATGGATAATATTGAAGAATCTACACAACAATTACAAAATAATGAATTACAAAATGATAATTTAAGCGATAAAGATGTTGTTAAAAACCCCGTATCTAAAAAATTTAGTTCTTTTCCATTATTACTATTATTAATTTTAATTATTGTTATTGTTGTTTTAATATTATTAATTGTTTTAGGTGTAATTCATGCACCATATACTAATAATGAAATTCAAGAAAAAGTTATTAATGATATTATAGCTAGCTCAGGATGGAGTCCTTACACTACAGCTGTTTCTGGAGAAAGAGGTAAATGTTATATTTACAATACTTTTTCAACAAATAAATTAATTGTTGACGAATTAGAACCATTAATGTTGGTTACTGAATTACCTGCAGAATTTAAATGTGATGATGGATTTATTAAAGCTTTATCTAAAATAAAAAGAACATGTAACTTAGATAGATGTATTGGTTATGATGGGCTAGAATATTCATTTGGAGAAACTGAGGAGTATTATTCAAATTGTTCAAATTTAGCTAAATGCAAAGATGGACGTTCTGCAATTATTATGCATTATATTTTTACAAATGGTGTTCCAAGTATGGATAATACTTTTTGTGTTAATTCAGATAGAGAAGGTAATTTTTTTGTAGAACCTTGTGTTTCTATAATTGAACCAAATTCTACACAATTTTTAAATGTTGATATGAAAAAATATTATACTATTACTTTATTAAGAATAAGAGCACCAAATACTGTTATGTGTTTAGGTATTGATGGTTCTGAAATAATATCAGAAGATTGTTTAGAAGCAGATAATGAAGGTTGGAATTGGTTATTTTTACCTCAAACAACAGATAGATTAAATCCTATAATAAAATATCCACCACAAATTGTTCCATTACCAGAAGGATTTTTAATAGAAGATTTAGATGAAGTTAATGAAGATGAATTAATTAATTATATTAAAACATTAACTAGTTTACAAACAGATGGATATACTTTATATTTAAATGATTATGCTAGATGTTATGCTTGTGAAAGTGATGCTAATCCTGATTTATGTGTAAATCAACCAAATTGTAATGCTAGCACTGGAATAGTTTCATCATATAGTTTTTCTAGAACTTTTGAAAATTAAACATTGTATATTAAAATATTATTTTAATATATTACCATAAAATAACTATTTAATAAAATATATTAAATATTATCACTACTTTATAATATATTATATTAAATATTATCATAACTTTATAATAAAATATATTAAATATTATAACTTTATAATAAATTATATTAAATATTATTATAACTTTATAATAAATTATATTAAACTATATTAAATATTATAATAAATTATATTAAATATTATATTAATATATGATACTTAATATATAATTAATAATTATATATTTGAAATAAATATTTAAATATTATTTACAGAATTGATTAATTGTTTATTTCTATACTTTATAGTTTTATATAATGTTCTTTGAAAATCATAACTATAATTTATTGAATGTAAACAACCACATTCATCTCTGTCATAAAAGTATCTTGTAATATTTAAAATATTTAATCTACAGATTTTACATTGACAATATTTCTTTAAATCTTTTAATAAATTTGATTCAATAACTTTATCTTCCCAAGCACCATAAATATGTTCTTCATCATTAGTTAAATCAGTTATATAAAATTTAGCTAAATTATAACTAATATCGTCGAATTTTTCAACATTAATATTTTCAATTAAATCATGTCTAACATAATGTTTAAAGAAAGTTGATGGGTTGAAATTATATAATTTAAAATAATAATTTCCATTATAACCTGATTTGTATGCTACTCTATTTTCATTTAAAACATTACCAATTAATATTTTTTCCATTTTTTAAAAATATTAATTTTTTATTTTTTAATAATATTTAATATTTAACGAAATATAAAATCCTAATAAATTTATTAATAAATTTTATTTTAATAATTTTATAAACTTATAATTTATTAAATTATAAAATATATAATTATTATAATTTTGTAAACTTTATAATTTTAATTATATTATAAATCTTATAATTTATTAAAAATAAAATAATAATTTATTAAATCTTCTAAAATAATAATTTATTAAATCTTTTAAAATAATAATTTATTAAATCTTTTAAAATAATAATTTATTAAATCTTCTAAAATAATAATTTATTAAATCTTTTAAAATATTATAAAATATTAATTTATTATAAAATATAAAATATTATAAAATATTAATTTATTATAAAATATTAATTTATTATAAAATATAAATCAGCGTAGCTGATTCTCGACAAACTTTGTTTGTCTTGAAATATTATAAAATATTAATTTATTAAATCTTTTAAAATAATAATTTATTAAATTATTAAAATATTATAAAATAATAATTTATTAAATTATTAAAATATTATAAAATAATAATTTATTAAATTATTAAAATATTATAAAATATTATAAAATATTAATTTATTAAATCTTTTAAAATAATAATTTATTAAATTATTAAAATATTATAAAATAATAATTTATTAAATTATTAAAATATTATAAAATATTAATTTATTAAATCTTCTAAAATAATAATTTATTAAATCTTCTAAAATAATAATTTATTAAATTATTATAAAATATAAATCAGCGTAGCTGATTCTCGACAAACTTTGTTTGTCTTGAAATATTATAAAATATTATAAAATATAAATTATTATAAAATATTAATTTATTATAAAATATAAAATATTAATTTATTATAAAATATAAAATATTATAAAATATTAATTTATTAAATCTTTTAAAATAATAATTTATTAAATTATTAAAATATTATAAAATATTAATTTATTAAATCTTTTAAAATAATAATTTATTAAATTATTAAAATATTATAAAATATTAATTTATTAAATCTTTTAAAATAATAATTTATTAAATTATTAAAATATTATAAAATATTAATTTATTAAATCTTTTAAAATAATAATTTATTAAATTATTAAAATATTATAAAATATAAATCAGCGTAGCTGATTCTCGACAAACTTTGTTTGTCTTGAAATATTATAAAATATAAATCAGCGTAGCTGATTCTCGACAAACTTTGTTTGTCTTGAAATATTATAAAATATAAAATAATATAAAATATTATAAAATATTATAAAATATAAATTTTATAAAATAATATAAATTTTGTAAAATAATAAAGAAATAATAATTTAATAAATTATTATATTAATTATTTATTGAATAGTTTTATATAAATTATTTAGTTGTTAATGATGACATTGATGATTTTAAATCTGTTAAACTTTTAGTCAATGATGATTTTGATTCAGCATACCCTAAACTTGAACTTAATTCATCAATTAATGCTGGGAATCTTGATTTTGTTTCTGCATTCATACCATTTAAAATTGGTGCTTGTGCATAATAATTTGATAATGCTGCGATTGATTGATTCATAATTTCATTCTTTGTCATTAATGATGAATATACAATATCTTTTTGATTTGTTGCTACATTTACTGCTTGATTTGCATCATAATTTCCTGAAATTTTAGTTAATTTTGTAATATCTCCTGATAAATTATTTTTCAATTTTGCTTCAAAATCTCCTAATGTTTTATATTGTTCTTGCATCTTTTTCAAGTTTTCTCCATAAACTTTTCTTGCATCTTCCAATTTCTTGAATGCATTTTCTCTCAATTTTGTTGAATATTTATTTACTTGATTAACAATATCTGGGTTATTTAATGCTGATGACATTGTAATAATTGGATACTCTAAAGCATTATATCCAATAGCACCTACTGGAACCCCAACATTTGTAATATCCATAATTTCATTAAAATGAACAGCTGTGTTTTCTTTCTTATTTGCAAAACAAATTCCATTATTACATGTTAATGCTGCTCCACAAATATCAAAGTTTTCACATTCTTTTGAATTAAGCATTGTTTCTTGTCCTACTTCAATAGCATTTGTTGTTGGTTTCAAATATACTAAATCTTTTCTTGATTGGTCTAAATATTCTTCAACATCTGAAATTTGTGGGAAACTATTTACATACATTTCGTTATCTAATTTAATAAATACATTATCTCCCAATTTTGTTTTAGCCAATAAATATGATGGTTTTTCATTCAAGTATAATCTTTTTGTTACAATAATGTCTTTTTTGAATAATTCATTCATATATAAATCACTTCTATTTTCTACAGCATTATCACTTGTTGCATTATAAACAGCACTTGTTAATGATTTATTACTATATCCAGATTTGTTTAATAAACTTGAATTTCTTGCTCCGTTAGCTAATCCACTAGAATTTCTTCCTTGTAAATTTCTTGAAACAACTAATTCTTCATTTCTAGTTACTGGAACTACTGGAGCAAAATTATTATAAGTTGCTGATTTACCTAAATTTGTGCTTGGAATTACAAGTGTTCCACTTCTACCCAAATTTGATGGACTATCTAATTGTTGCATATTTTCTCTCATTGACATTGTCTTGGCATAATTTAAATCAATCATTTCACTATTTCTATTAATTTCATCACTTTGCATTCTTGGATTAATAACAATACCTGTATTATTTGGTTGAGATAATCTAGATTGAGATAATTGAGAAACTTGTGGTTGAGATAATCTAGATTGAGATAATTGAGAAACTTGTGGTTGTGATAATCTAGGTTGAGATAATCTAGATTGATTTATTTGAGATTGAGATAATTCAGAAACTTCAGGTTGAAATAATGGTTGTTCTGAATTATATTGAGAAAATGAACGTGATGATGGAACTCTAGTTTGAGATCTCATTAAATCTGGTTGACTATATGATTGAGTAAATTGTCTATTTACTGGTGTTACTGGACTCATTTGTGAAACTCTGTTACTTGAGACATTAGATAAATTACCAGAAATATTATTTGCTAAATTATATTGATTAGCTGGATTTTGAACTTCAAATTGAGTTGGTGTATATTGTGATTGATTTAATTGATTTGGATTATATACAGGACTTGATGAAAATTGAGAAGATGTTCTAACAGGTGTTGATGAAAATTGAGAAGATGATCTAGCTGGTGTAGATGTAAATTGTGAAGATCTTGATGTATCAACTAAATTTTTACTAGATAAAGTTGAATTAACAACTGGATTTCCAACATCATTTGAAATAACTGTTGATACTCTACTTCCATCATAATTACTAAATGTTCTTTCTGATAATCTTGGTGAACTTGATAAACTTCTAGATTGAGATAATTGTTCAGATGAAGAACTTGGTGATAATGATGGTGTAGATGTTCTAAATGAAGAACTTGGAGATGAATTAAATGATGATGTTGATGATGATGGAGATAATGAAGATGATCTTGAATATGATGATGGTGAAGATGTTCTATATGGTGAATTTGGTAAACTTTGTGATTGATTGATTTGTTGATAAACTGGTTGTGATAATGGTATTGGTTGTTGTGATTGATTGATTGGTATAATAGTGGATGATCTATTTGGTTGAAGAGTAGATGTTTGTGAAGTAGATGATCTAGTTGGTTGACCAGATGCACTAGTTCTTAATGATGATCTTGAAGGTGTTTTAGTTGGTGTTTTAGTAGATAATTGTTGAGATAAAAATCTTGAATCATTGGACATGACATTGGTTGGAATTTCATAATCCATGACTTCACTATTATCTAAATTACTTAATCTATCTAATGATGTATTTAAATTTGATGATCTATGTTTAACGGGTAAACTAGATATAGATGCTCTTTGTGAAGTTAAACTGTTATCATATAATTGTGATGGTGTTGGTAAAACATCATCATTAAAATTAGGGATTTGTTCTAATAAATCATTGTTAGAATCGAAATTAAGATTTACTGATTCATTCATATCACTCATATCTTTTAATAAAAAAAAAAGTTTAAAAGAAATGCATTTTCAAACTTTTGATGAAAAAAATATAAATATAGCCCCCTATGGAGATCCAGAGAAAAAAATATTAGAATACTTTTTGGGTAAACCTGTTTTTAATACTAAAATAAATATATTAATAATAGTAATGATATTATTAGTATGTGTTTTTGTATTAATTTTATCAAAGATTAGTAAATTAAATACAACCAACTCTCTTGTTATTTACACACTAGTGTTATTAATTTTATATATTGTTATATTTTTAATATAGTAATAATATATTACATTTATAAATAATTTTATTAAGTATATAAATTAAATTAATTTATATTTATTTAAATATATTTAAATATATCAAAAAATAATATTTTGATATTAATTAAAATTATATTTTTAATATTTATAATTATATTAAAAAGTATAATTATTTATAAATAATTATTTATTTAAATGTTTATAATTTTATTATATTTTAAATTATTTAAAGACTTTTTATTAAATTATATTATTTTATATTACTTTAAATTATTTAAAGATTTTTTATTAAATTATTTTAAGGATTTATAATTAAATTATTTTATATTACTTTAAAAATTTAAGCGTGTATAACAGTCCATAATTTATTAACTTAAATTACTTTAAGAATTTATAATTTATTAACTTAAATTACTTTAAGAATTTATAATTTATTAACTTAAATTACTTTAAGAATTTATAATTTATTGACTTAAATTACTTTAAGAATTTATAATTTATTAATTTAAATTACTTTAAGAATTTATAATTTATTAACTTAAATTACTTTAAGAATTTATAATTTATTAACTTAAATTACTTTAAGAATTTATAATTTATTAACTTAAATTACTTTAAGAGTTTATAATTTATTAAATTATATTATTAAGAGTTTTTAATTTATTAAATTATATTATTTTAAATAATTTAGAGTTTATAATTTAATAAATTATATTATTTTAAATAAATTAAAGAGTTTATAAATTATAATATTTTAAATAATTTTAAGAGTTTGTAATTTATTAAATTATATTATTTTAAATAATTTTAAGAGTCTATAATTTATTAAATTATAATATTTTAAATAATTTTAAGAGTTTATAATTTATTAAATTATAATATTTTAAATAATTTAAAGAGTCTATAATTTATTAAATTATAATATTTTAAATAATTTAAAGAGTCTATAATTTATTAAATTATAATATTTTAAATAATTTTAAGAGTTTATAATTTATTAAATTATAATATTTTAAATAATTTTAAGAGTCTATAATTTATTAAATTATATTATTTTAAGAGTTTGTAATTTATTAAATTATATTATTTTAAGAGTTTGTAATTTATTAAATTATATTATTTTAAGAGTTTGTAATTTATTAAATTATATTATTTTAAATAATTTTAAGAGTCTATAATTTATTAAATTATAATATTTTAAATAATTTTAAGGGTCTATA
>Ga0209963_1001886_pt1 | contig 11349 bp, 12 predicted proteins | sample ThiBio_1000_biof_2_FD_183957 | JGI IMG/M metagenome (GOLD analysis project Ga0209963, IMG submission 183957) | Wastewater bioreactor microbial communities from Cape Town, South Africa - Thiocy_cont_1000_biof (SPAdes) | ecosystem: Engineered > Bioreactor > Thiocyanate-remediating >...
CAGGCGAAAAGCTCAAGGGGCGATGGCATCCGGTGCGCATGGCCTCGCGTCCGCGCGAAAAGCGCGAGAACTGGCTCCTGATCAAGGGCGACGACGAATATGCACGCGCCGAGGATGCGCCGGACATTCTCGAGGCGCGGCCGGAATCGGTGAAGACGGGCAGGGTGATCGCGGATGTTGCCGACGAGCCGCCGGGATGGTCGTCGAAGACTGGGCGCATCGAGCGGCCGGATCCGGAGCCGACGACCGACATCGGCGCGATCGAAGGCAGGCGCAAGCGCAAGTTTCCCGTATTCGTTGCGCCGATGCTCGCCACGCTGCGCAGCGAAGCTCCGGGCGGCAGCCGCTGGCTGCATGAGATCAAGTTCGACGGGTACCGGCTGCAGGCGGCCATCGAGAACGGAAAGGCAAGGTTGCTCACCCGTACCGGTCTCGACTGGACGGGGCGGTTCGGCGATGCGATCCCCGGCGTGCTGCGAACGCTGAAGCTGCAATCCGCCATTCTCGATGGAGAGGTCGTTGTCGAGGGGGCCGGCGGGGCATCTCAGTTTTCGGCCTTGCAGGAAGACTTAAGCGAGGGGCGCACCGACCGGTTCGTCTACTACGTCTTCGACCTCCTCTATCTCGACGGATACGACCTTCGCGAGGCGCCGCTCGATGAGCGCAAGGCAATGCTTGCCAAGGTGCTGGCCGACGCGCCGCCGCCCCTTCGCTACAGCGAGCATTTCGATGAGGGGGGTGAACTGGTGCTGAGGCACGCCTGCCGGCTGGGCCTGGAAGGCGTGGTCTCCAAGCTTCGGGATGGAAAATACCGGTCGGGGAGAAACCGCGACTGGATCAAATCGAAATGCGCCGAGCGGCAGGAATTCGTCATCGCCGGCTACGTGCCGTCCACGACCTCGGACCATGCGATCGGCTCTCTGGTGCTCGGCTATCAACGCGAGGGAAAACTGACGCATGCCGGCCGGGTAGGCACCGGTTTCAGCCGGGTACTCGCCGAAGACCTGTTCCGGCGCCTGCAACCGCTTCGGCGAGAAAAGCCGGTCTTTTCCGGCAAGCTCGATGCAGAGGCGCGGCGCGGGGCGGTATTCGTCGAGCCACAACTGGTTGCCGAAGTCGAATTCGGAAACTGGACGCCTGACGGGCTGCTGCGCCATGCCGCATTTCGGGGGCTTCGTGAAGACAAGGCTGCGGGCGATGTGGTGCGTGAGGGCGGCGGGCGGAAGAACCCGGGCGCGGCGACGCGCTCGACGGTGAAGCTCACGCATCCCGACCGCGTCTATTGGGAGGATGCCGGCGTCACCAAGCAGGGCCTCGCCGACTATTACGCGCAGGTATGGCCGCGCATGGCGCCCTTTGTCGTTTCGCGGCCGCTGGCGCTGGTACGCTGCCCGGACGGGGCGACCGGCCAATGCTTTTTCCAGAAGCATCTCTGGAGGGGGCAGAGCAAGGCGATCCTGACCTTCCACGACCCGCAGGACAAGAGCGGCGAACCGATGCTGGCCATCGACAGCTTCGACGGGCTGATCGGCCTGGTGCAGGGAGGCGTTCTCGAGGTTCATGTCTGGCAGTCTGCCCTCGCGGAGCTCGAGCGACCCGACCAGATCGTCATGGATCTCGATCCAGGCGAGGGGGTGGCCTGGGACGCGGTAATCGAGGCGGCGCGCGAGGTTCGCGCACGGCTCAAGGATGCAGGACTGACAAGCTTCGTGAAGACATCCGGCGGAAAGGGCCTGCATGTCGTTGCGCCGCTGACGCCGAAAGCAGGCTGGGACGAGGTGAAGGCATTCACCAAGTCGGTGGCCGACGCCATGGCGGGCGATGCGCCCGACCATTTCGTATCGACGATCACCAAGTCCAAGCGCGGCGGCAAGATCCTCGTGGATTATTTGCGCAATGGCCGGGGGGCGACGGCTGTCGCCGCCTATTCGACACGGGCCCGGCCCGGCGCGGCCGTTTCCATGCCGCTGACCTGGGAGGAGCTCGATCCATCGATCGGGCCGGCTCACTTCACAGTGGCCAACGCGCCTGCGCGGGTCGCCAATCTCCGTGCGGACCCCTGGGAGGGCTTCCGCCGGGCGGCCGCGCCGATCGGTGGCACGGGAAAGCGGCGGGGCAAAGGGCGCAAGGTGGCTTGAGGCTATTTGGATCGGGACCCGGACTTCTTGTCGCCCTCGATGCTGCGGCGGAGCGCATCCATGATGGAGACCACATTGTCGGCCGTTTCCGGCGTTTGTGCAGGCTTTGCGTCGTGCTTGCGGGCCGGGCGCTTGCGGCGCTTGGCCGCGACGATTTCCTTGAGGCGCTCCTGAACCGGATCGCGGAGCATGGACGGGTTCCAGTCCAGCTTTCGATCGCCGATCAGCGACTTGATGAGGCGGATGGCCGCCGGGTCGGCCCTTTCGTCCTTCAATCCGGCGAAATAGTCGTCCGCCGCCCGAACCTCATCGCCGTAGCGCAAGGTCCACAGGATGATACCCTTGCCGCGCGGCTCCAGCATGACCGCCCGCTCGCGCCGGTAGAGAACGAGGCGTGAGACACCCACGACATCCGTCGCGGCCATGGCGTCGCGGATCACGGCGAAGGCCTCCTCGCCGACCTTGTCGTCGGGTGCCAGGTAGTGCGGCCGGTCATGCCAGATCCAGCCAATCGAATCGCGCGGAACAAAGGTATCGACATCCACGGTGCGCGTGCTCTCGAGCGCAACGGCATCGATTTCTTCGTCTTCCAGCATGACGTAGTCATGTTCGCTCGTCTCATACCCCTTGACCTGCTGGTTATCGGGCACGGGCTTGTTGGTCTCGGCGTCGACATAGCGGCTGCGAACCCGGTGCCCCGTCGCCCGGTTCACCGTGTGAAAGCGTATCTTCTCGCTTTCCGAGATGGCCGGGGTCATCGAGACCGCGCAAGTGACGAGCGACAGCTTCAGATATCCCTTCCAGAAAGGCCGCGGCGCCATGGCGTTCCTCCTGCGGCCGCAACGCTAGGGCCGCGCTCAGGGTTCCGGGGCGGTTTGTCAAGTTAATAAATCCTGAATTCGACAGGAACCAACCCGTTTCCCCACAATTAACTCCGAGCGGGCAGGCGGAGTTGCGTGAGGAGGCGATCGCGGATGTCAAGTGTACCTGGCCAGCCTGGCAGCGCGGCGTTGCCTGACACGGAAATCGTCAAGCTTATTCCGGCTCTCCGCGCCTTCGCGCGGACATTGTACAGAGACCCCACCGATGCCGACGATCTCGTCCAGGAAACCCTGATGAAGGGACTGGCGAAGATTCATCAATTCCAGCCGGGCACCAGCATGAAATCCTGGCTGTTCACGATCATGCGCAACACCTTCTACACCGAAATGCGCGTGGCGAGCCGCGAGGCGCCCGGCGCGGCGGACTGCGCGTCCTCGCGTCCCGCCGTGGATGCGACGCAGGAATGGTCGGCTCGGGGACATGAGATCTCCTCCGCCATACAGCGTCTTTCCGAGCAGCAGCGCGAGGTGCTCGTCCTTATCGGCGTCATAGGCGTCAGCTACGAGGAAGCTGCCGAGATCTGCGGCTGCGCAATGGGCACCATCAAGAGCCGGCTGTTCCGTGCGCGCCTAAGGCTGCTCGAGGAACTCGGCGAGAGCTCCGTCAGCGGGACGGTCGAGCACATGGACTCCTATCCGGTCGAATCCATCCAGATGCTGGACGGCAGGCTCTAAGCACCTCCATGATCTAATCGCGTTGGCGGTTGCCGATCGGAACCGACCGCCCGTCTGGCGCAAGCTGACAAGGGCGTACCCGTTCATGTGCGAGGCCGTCCACGGTTTCAATGCGGGCGGCGCGGGCCGTCCGGCGGGTGGGTCGCCGCTCTCTTTTCATCTTCGGACGGGTTGTCTCCTATCGCCCGTCCCAGTGTGTCGGCAACGAATGCGCCGCGCCTGCCCATCGGCTTGGGTCTTCCTATCGTGGAGTCACGAGCAGTCTGATGCTCCATCTCCGCATCGAGTTCGGCTCCGATAAGGAGGATCGTCACGGAGATCCAGACCCACAGGAGAAAGCCGACAGCCGCTCCCAGCGAGCCGTAGGTGGCATTGTAGTTGGCGAAGTTGGCGAGGTAATAGGAAAACCCGAAAGACGTGATGATCCAGACGGCGGTCGTCACCGCTGCGCCCCAGGAAATCCAGCGCCATTTCGCCCGCGTGCGGCTCGGCCCGTAGCTGTAGACGATCGACAGGCTGACGGCGACGACGAGGAAGGTGACCGGCCACCGGCTCCACCGAATGATGGCCTGAGAAAAATCGCCGAGATTGACGATGGCGAGGAACGCCGGAACCACGCCGACCGCAACAATCATGCAAACGGCTATGAGCATTGCGCCTATCGTGAAGAGGAACGACTGAGCGTAGAGGCGGACATAGGACCGCTTCTCGCGCTCTCCATAGGCGATGTTAAGTGCTTCGAATATCGTCAATATGCCATTGTTGGCGCTCCAGAAGGCGACGATCAGGGCGAAGACAAAGCCGAAGCTGACGGCTTTTTCATCCTGGTGAGCCAGGCTTTTCAGCTGCGACTGGATCATGTCGATGCCGCCTGAGGGAAGAAGTCCCCTGAACTGCCCGACCTGATCGGCGAGGCGGCTCGGGTCGGCGACGAAATTGAAGATCGCGACGAAGGCGGCAAGGGCGGGAAAGAGGGCAAGCAGCAGATAGAAGGTCGTGCCGGCGGCGACCAGCATGACCCTGTCCTCGAAGATCTGGAGCCACACGCGCCAGAGGATATCCCGCCAGCCGGCCCGCGGGATTTGCGACGGCCACTCGGCTTCCCGCCCGCGGTCACGGTTGGATCGCCACGGCTCGTTCAGGCGATTGTCCGGACCGCTCATGCAGTGGGCACCCTTTCGCGTCGTGAACGCTGGTCCAGAGGCGGAGGTTCCGGATGTGCAACAGGCCCGGCGGCGGTTCGGGACTATTGGGACTTGGCGGGCGCGGTATCCGGCTTGTCCGGGGCCTTCGGCGTTCCGTTCGCATTCGGCGCCTTGCCTGCCGGGACAGTGTCGGAACTACTGGCGTTCGGCATCGTGGCGGGAGACCCGACGGGATTCGCCGGCCTTATGGCCAGGCCGTAGATCTCCGCGATGATCCAGACGATCCCGCCGAGGATCAGGGCGGCGATCAGGACGATGAGAACCGGGGTGCCCCGGCGGCCCTGGCGGGCTTTCGTCTCCGGCAATTGGGGAGCCATTGCTTCATCCTTTCGCAGGTTCTGGTCGGGCGAAGTCGAGGACGCGGCTCAAGCGAGCCAGTAGGCAATGGTGAGCAGGACCAGCGCGATGACACAGATAATGAAGGCGTAGAAAACGACCAATTCCTGGCCGCGTTGTCGGCGCGTTGCGGGCGTCGGCCCGTTCTGTGCGCGGGCGCGGGCCTCGATCTCGCGCTGTTCCGGCGTCACCGGCGAATCGGCTGCCTCTTCATCCGCTCCGAGTGGCGCAGCGGCAGGATCGGGATAGTCGACCTTCTCTCCGGTCCTGCCCTGATCGATATCGGCGCGAAAACGCTCGACGGTCGGTGGCTCGCCCGAGGCGTTTTTCTTCCGGGCTTCGTCCTGATCTCTCGGACGCGGCTGGATCGCCATGGTCTTTCTCCGGGTTGCGTGTTCCTTCAACGGGCCGTGAGCGGCTTAGGTTCCGGCGTCCCGGCTGCCGCAGGAACAAGTCCTGAGGGATGGCGTTGCCTTGGCGAAAGGAGCCACATGATGGACGTTCCGCTTCAGATCGCCTTCCACAACATTGATTCCTCGCAATGGGTCGAAAACGAGATTCGCGCGCGCGTCGACAAGCTTACCGCCATCTATCCGCGCGTTATCGGCTGCAGGGTGACGCTCGACCGTCGGGCGCGCAATGTCGAGAACACGATTCCGCCGGTCGTGCGCATCGAACTGAGCCTGCCCGGGACGGCGCCGCTGATTGTCGCCTATGAGCCGGAGCGTCTCCAGCAGAGGTTCCAGAACCCGGACGTGAAGAATGCGATCCACGATGCGTTTCATGTCGCGGAGCGGCGGCTGTCGGAGTGGAAGGAACAGCGCCAGGGCCGGACGAAGGAGGCGCATCACGATATCGAAAACCAGTTTCTCGGCGAAGTGGCGGACATTCATCCGGACAAGGAGCACGGCTTCATCCTGACCAAGGAGGGAAACCTGCTCTACTTCCATCGGAACGCGATGCTCGGCGGGGATTTCGACGCTCTCAAGCGAGGCGATTTCGTCCATTATGTCGAGGACGTCGGCGATACCGGGCCTCTGGCAACCAAGGTCCGTCCTGCCGCGCACAAGCTCGCGGGGGAGGAGTAGGCGCCAGCCGTGACCGAAGAGGAACCCACGGCGGATACCCTTGAGGACCTTGCCGTGCTGGAGGCGGACTGCCGGAGGTGCCCGCTTTATCGCGGGGCGACACGGGCTGTTCCCGGCGAGGGAGCCGGACACGCTTCACTGATGCTCGTGGGAGAGCAGCCGGGCGACCGGGAAGAACCGGGCAGGCAAACCCTTCGTCGGCCCGGCAGGGCAGGTGCTCGACCGTGCTCTGGCGGAGGCGGGCGTTCCTCGAGGCGAGGTGTTCGTCACCAACGCGGTCAAGCATTTCAAATATGAGCAACGGGGCAAGCGACGGTTGCACAAGCGCCCCAATGCGAACGAGATCGAGCGCTGCAAATGGTGGCTTCAGTCCGAGATCCGTCTGGTGCGGCCCACGGTGATCGTTGCCATGGGTGCGAGCGCAGTGCGGAGCATCCTCGGTCGCGGCGGAACGATCGCGTCACTGCGTGGGGAGCCGCAATTGCTCGGAACGAGCATGGTCTATGTCACCATCCATCCATCCTACCTGCTGCGGCTGCGTAACGAGAGCGACAAGGCCGCGCAATATCAGCTGTTCAAAGCCGATCTTGAGCGCTCGTGGCGCTCCGCCCGATCCTGATGCGGCCCGGAGGTTCGGCAGCGAGGCGCCATGGCTTCCGGCGTCCGTCAGCCGCCGACGGCGCATTGCCAGCGCTTCGCAATTCCCCTACATAGGCCGGCAATTCCCCTTAATCTCGAACGACGGAGTTCGACGGGCACCATGGCACGTCAGTTCATCTACCACATGGCCGGCCTCAACAAGGCTTATGGGCCCAAGAAAATCCTCGAAAACATTCACCTGTCGTTCTACCCGGACGCAAAGATCGGCATCCTTGGGCCGAACGGAGCGGGCAAGTCGACGGTGCTCAGGATCATGGCCGGGCTCGACAGGGAGTTCACCGGCGAGGCGTGGCTGGCGGAGGGCGCCACCTGCGGGTACCTGCCGCAGGAGCCCGAGCTCGATCCGGCGCTCAACGTCATGGGCAACGTGATGCAGGGCGTTTCGGACAAGAAGGCGATCCTCGACCGCTACAACGAACTGATGATGAACTACTCCGACGAGACGGCGGAAGAAGGCGCCAAGCTCCAGGACATCATCGATTCGCAGAACCTGTGGGACCTCGATTCGCAGGTCGAGATGGCGATGGAAGCGCTCGGGTGTCCGCCCGGGGACGCGACGGTCGACAATCTGTCAGGCGGCGAGAAGCGGCGGGTGGCGCTTTGCCAGCTCCTTCTGCGCCAGCCCGACCTCCTGCTGCTCGACGAGCCGACCAACCATCTCGACGCCGAGACGACGGCGTGGCTGGAAAAGCACCTGCGCGACTATCCGGGCGCGGTGATGATCATCACCCACGACCGCTATTTCCTCGACCATGTGACGGGATGGATCCTGGAGCTCGATCGCGGGCGTGGCATTCCCTATGAGGGCAACTACTCGGCCTATCTGGAGGCGAAGGCCAAGCGGCTCGCCCAGGAGGCGCGCGAGGAAGATGCGCGGCAGAAGGCGCTGGCACGAGAGCGCGAGTGGATCGCCTCCTCGCCCAAGGCCCGGCAGGCGAAGTCCAAGGCGCGCTTCCGCGCCTATGACGAACTCGTCAAGGCGGCGAACGACCGGCGGCCGGGCGATGCGCAGATCATCATCCCGGCGGGCGAGCGGCTCGGGCAGATGGTGATCGAGGCTGAAGGGCTGGCCAAGAGCTATGGCGACCGGCTGTTGATCGACGATCTCTCCTTCAAGCTGCCGGCGGGCGGCATCGTCGGCGTGATCGGACCCAACGGCGCGGGCAAGACGACGCTGTTCCGCATGATCACCGGGCAGGAAACACCGGACGGCGGCACGATCCGGGTCGGCGAGACGGTGCATCTGGGCTATGTCGACCAGAGCCGCGACACGCTGGAAGGAAGCAAGACCGTGTGGGAGGAAATCTCCGGCGGGAACGACGTGATCAAGCTCGGGAAGTTCGAGGTGAATTCCCGTGCCTATTGCGGTGCGTTCAACTTCAAGGGCGGCGACCAGCAGCAGAAGGTGGGCACGCTTTCCGGCGGCCAGCGCAACCGCGTGCACCTTGCCAAGATGCTCAAGAGCGGCGGCAACGTCATCCTGCTCGACGAGCCGACCAACGACCTCGATACCGAGACGCTCGGCGCGCTCGAAGACGCGCTGGAGAACTTCGCCGGCTGCGCGGTCATCATCAGCCACGACCGCATGTTCCTCGACCGTTTGGCCACGCATATCCTCGCCTTCGAGGGCGACAGCCATGTTGAGTGGTTCGAGGGAAATTTCGAGGAGTACGAGGCCGACAAGGTCCGCCGGCTCGGACCCGACAGCGTCAATCCGAAGCGCGCGACGTATAAGCGGCTAACGCGGTAGTCCCGTCAGGAGTGCTTGTTGCATGCCCTCCTTTGCTATACATGTATAGCACAAGGAGATTCGCCGTGCTCGCACTGAGGCTGCCGAAAGAGATCGAGGATCGCCTCGACGCGCTCGCACGCAGGACGGGGCGCACGAAGAGTTATTATGCGCGGGAGGCAATACTTGAGCATCTGGAGGACCTTGAGGATAGCTACATCGCCGAACAGCGGATGAGGGAGGACGACGGAACCCGCTATTCGCTCGATGAGGTATTGGCCGGACTGGATGACCAGACTCACCCTGCCGATGCCGGTTCTCATTGACCGACTGAGCACCGGATGTGGAAGCTCGAATTCACTAAAAGCTCGAGACGCGATTTCCACAAACTTGCGCCGCATGACCGTCAGAAGGTGATCGGGTATCTTAGGGATCGCGTTCTTCCGGCCGATGATCCGAGACTGTTCGGGAAGCCTCTGACCGGAGACAGGCGAGGCTGTTGGCGTTACCGGGTCGGCGATTTACGGATCATCGTCGAGATCGAGCACGACAAGCTCGTGGTGCTCGTCATCGAGATCGGCCATCGCCGCGAGTTCTACCGATGAGCAACACTCCTTCACGTGCCGACTGGTCGGCGGCCCAATATCTGAAGTTCGAGGACGAGCGCACGCGGCCGGCGCGCGACCTGCTCGCGCAGGTGTCGGTTGTAAATCCGCGCCGGGTCGCCGATCTCGGCTGCGGACCGGGCAATTCTACCGAACTCCTGGCTTCCCGCTGGCCTCAGGCGGAGGTCGTCGGCGTCGATACCTCGCCCGACATGCTGGACAAGGCGCGCAAGCGGCTTCCGCAATCGAGGTTCGAGTTGGCGGATGTGGCCGATTGGCGGCCGACGGAGCCCGTCGACGTGATCTTCGCCAACGCCGTCCTCCAATGGGTGCCTGATCATGTCCCTCTCATGGAACGTCTGATGTTGCATCTGTCGGCCGGCGGTGCTTTGGCAGTCCAGATGCCGGACAATCTGGCGGAGCCGAGCCACAGGCTCATGGCGGAGACGGCGCGCGGAATGTCCTTCTCCGGCAAGATCGGAGAGGCGATGAGATCGCCGCTTCCTTCCCCGTCACGCTATTACGAGGCGCTGAGGCCGCTGTCCAGCCGCATCGACATCTGGCACGCGATCTACAATCACCCGCTCGACGGGCCTGCGGCCGTGGTCGAATGGCTCAAGGGGACCGCGCTCAGGCCCTTTCTCGATCCGCTGGAGGAGAAGGAACGGGAAGCGTTCCTCCACGCCTACCGGCTCAGGATCGCCGAAGCCTATCCGACGATGAGCGACGGCAAGGTGCTCCTGCGCTTCCCGCGCCTGTTCGTCGTCGCCTCGCGCGCCTAAAGCAATTCCAGGAAAAGTGGGTACCGGTTTTCCGTCCGGAATTGCGAAAAACAAAGGCTTGGAGCGGGACCGCGATTCTGAGAAAAGCGGAACCGCTCTGGCGCTGATTCCGCTTTCGATCCCAAGTGCATGGATTTGAACGGTTTCGCCGGGCCGGAAGAAGAATGCTCAGACCGGGAAGACCTCCCCGAAATGCTTCGGCAGTTCGTGGCCGGGCGTCTTGGTCAAGTCCTTGTCGAGGGTGGCCGTCAGCTTCCCGGCAACCCCGGCAGTGAGGAGCTTGCGGAGCTCTCCGAGGGCCTTGGGGGCGGCTGCGATGACGAGCCGATCGAAGGAATTCTCGCGCCGCAATTCCTCCAGCCTTGCGGCCAGCGTGCGCAGGAAATCGAGCTCCACGAGCCCGCGCGGATCGGACTTCGGCTCCACGGCGCTGCGGGCGGAGCCGACGGAAGCAAAGGCGCGACCCCGATCGTCGGCCATGATGTCAGACCCTTTGGGGATATCGACGCTCATCGACAGGGCGGGCAGGGGCGACAGGCCGCTGCCGGGGCCGGCGTTCCTGTAGAAGCGGGCGAGGGCTGCGTCTGCTACGACAACGAATGTGACGACGGGCTTGATCATTCCTGTCTCCCTTCAATCTCGATGACCGACCGCTCCAGCTTCTAATCAGGGTCGAGGGGCGGGGTTCCTTGCGCTGCGTCAATCCGCGGAAATCTTTCGTGGATCCGGCCGGCAGACGAGCCACGTTTTGCTGGCGTGGCGGCCGTGGCCCGATATGATCTGCCCGGATCAGGGAACCGATCATGAAATTCCAGGGCAGTTCGTCGCGAATTCCGGCCGACTTCGTTACGGCCGTCACCCTCCAGGGCGTGGCCTCGGCGCTTTTCAGCGCGCAAGGCGATGATTTTGTGACGCATCGTGTCGAGGCCCTCGAATTCGGATTCGAAGGCATTCGGGGCGACTTCCACGAAGGCGCAACGCGCAGGTCAGGCGGGCGCGAGCCATGGTATGAGCGCGGCACTGAAATACGCAACGAGCGCCAGATATCCATCCTCGCACCGGACGAGCTGAACGCGATCGCGGCAGGTCTCGACCTTGCCGAAGTCAAGCCGGAATGGATGGGTGGCAATATCCTGCTCGACGGATTGGCGAACCTGTCGATGCTGCCGGCGCGAACGCTGCTCTTCTTCGAGGGTGGCGTTACACTGAAGGTCGACGGGCAGAACCGGCCATGCAAGATTACGGGACGG
>Ga0209963_1001888_pt1 | contig 11321 bp, 9 predicted proteins | sample ThiBio_1000_biof_2_FD_183957 | JGI IMG/M metagenome (GOLD analysis project Ga0209963, IMG submission 183957) | Wastewater bioreactor microbial communities from Cape Town, South Africa - Thiocy_cont_1000_biof (SPAdes) | ecosystem: Engineered > Bioreactor > Thiocyanate-remediating >...
AAGAGAACGCGAAAGAAGAAAAAAAACAACATTTTTTTTGCTGGTCGTCATCGTCGTTGTCGTCCAACGTATGAGAATTTCTTCTCTTTTAATAAGCTTTAGGTGATTTAATCCGGAAATTACAAACGAACATTCTCTCACTTAATCATTTCCCAGAATGAGAAATAACTAAACATGTATATCTAGGTGTGAGATGTTTATCTCGCATAACCATAAGAAAAGAAAAACCTTAACGTTTCATTTGCAATATCCTTCGTCTCAGTTTCAATAACTGCAAGCTGTTTGTTATCCTACGGATAAATAATCGCGTAGTATTAACAAGTCAGATTTTCGAGATAATTGCTTACTTGCCAGACACACAGACTTTCTCGTGTATAGCTCGAAGGAGAATGTCACGTTTCGATGTATGTACTACATAAAATGACCATTGAAATGCTCAATTTTCTTTTATCTGATTGATTGCATGAGAAAACACACACGCAGAACAATCGTCTGACACGCGCGTAAGACGATTATTTAAGCGGAACTGATGATTCCAGTTAACCAGTACATGAGTTTGTTATTTCCGTTTCTTTTTTTGTTTTGTAAAACTTTTCTAAGTCAGTTTTCTTTTTTCGACTATAGGATTCACTCGGGAAATCAAAACGTACACAGACAGAGAGTAATTAGTATTCACTATCGCTCTCTCTCTCTCTCTCTGTCTATTCATGAGCAACGAGAGAAAGAATTCAATAATTCAATCAATTATTAGCGATGCTCGTCGTGCTATCAAAAAAACAAACATATCAACAGAAAACGAGATTGTCAGAGTAATTTGATTGACAAATTCTTTTTCGCTAGCGCGTTCTTTTCTTTTTTCTTTTTCTTCCCTATCATCACCACCATCAGCAACAGCGGATTTGCTTCGAAGAAAACACACACACACACATTAACAAATGAACTCGCTCTTCATTTTCTAGAAGAAAGAGAAACAGACGACGACGACGACGACACCAACCACATCATGCAAGTTGCCAGTTTTTATTTTATTTTTATTCAAACGTTGTTAATTCATCTCGATGCAACTGTTCTCTATCAAAATGATTACGAACCACGTGTCTTCGATTATTTACCATTGAATTGTTACGATTGTTTATCCTATCGTGACATTATTCTTACACAGTTAAACGATGTTCCAGCACGTTCATTTGCTGATTTTCATCTTGGTTCACGAGATACATCGATGATTCTCAATGGACAAACGAAATTAATCCTACATCCATACGCATTTCAATCGTTAGTCGTCAGAAAACCGAATCATACGCTAACAATTACATTAACAGCACCGAATTCATGGTTAAATCTCACTGAAAATACATTTCATGGTCTTGAACTGTATCCTTATTCGACATTACGAATCATAATTAAATATTTCTACGGTTGTACATTTCATTCGAATGTTCTCTCTGGTATTCAAATGGGTGAATCATCTCGATTGATCATTGACGTATCATCGATAACTGAAGTTCACTTCGAAAAACAGATTATGAAAGAAAATGATTTGAATTCATCGATTGAATTTCTCATTTCACGTACGGATACGATTCATTTCGAACCGTATTCATTTGCTAATTTAAATCTTCGTGCCAATGAACAACTTGCTTTTCATTTCGAATTTATTTCTCATATCAATTTCAAATCACATTCTTTCCAATCATTGAAATTCTCTCGTTCGAGTTCATTTCGATTCTATTCAATATTTCTCAATCGTTTAACTATCGAGCCATACGCATTCGCCAATCTCGAATTTGATTCGAATACAATCTGGAATTTTACTCTGCGAACACTGGGCACCTGTCTCTGTTTGAAATCATATTCATTCGCCAATCTTCAAACGAAAATTTCAAGTGAAAATGTTCGTATTTTATTTCATTTTGTTACTCTTCGTGGCCTTTCATTTCTTTCACAAACATTTTCGAATCTCTCTCTTCATCATCCAACAAATCAATTGCAAATTCTTTCGATTAATTCATTAAATGATCCGAATCCGATTGTTCATTTTGCCAGTCAATCAATTCAAAGTCAAACAACGGGCCAAATTCAAATGAATTTCTCACAAATAACCATCGTTCGATTCGAACAACATTCATTACCTAGTCGCAATTCAATCGTTCGATTTTCATTCAAAGATATTGCCTTTCTCGATCTATCAACATTAAATTCCAATCAACAATTCGATTTCAATCGTATTCAATATATTAAATGGAACAGTCTCGTTGTCAGTTCATTAATTACACATAATTTAAATTATCTCTCGAATTCATCGTGTATGATCTATTCGGCGCCGAGAAATAGTTTGTGGAAATTGACGAATTTGAATTCGACAATTTGCAATTGTCCTCTGTTGTACGCGTATAAACACGGGCAACTCGATGGTCAACTGATTCCGTGTTTGAACTCGTTGACAGGCGACGAAACCGCTCGGCTTATGCTCGAGTGTGATTTTGACAAACGGAAGTTTCTTTGTGACAAAACACTCGATTTTCTTATGGATTTGAATTCGACAACGAGTGAATATCATCCATCGATTGAATTCGATCATCGACAATTGCTCGATAGAAATTATCTCAGTTGTTCGTATAATTATTCTTCGTACGTGTCGAGATCGATTGTTCGTACTCGATTTTTAAATCATTTTAGTTTTGTTATTGGAATGATTTTATTTGTATTTATTTTTTTATTAATTCTTGTCGTTGCTTTACTCAATGGTTTACAGTATAAAATGAGAGAATACGATGAAACATGGACATGGCGACGGAATATGTCATGGACGACGTTGAGACGAACAATATCTCAAACATCGTTGAGACGTTCGAGACGAGATCTACGTTCGATTAATCGTCAGGATTTAACATCGAAATCGGATAATCAACTCGATCGATTGAGACATGATCATGATTTAAAACAATCACAATCGATACAAGAAGAACTCAAACTTTAAAATATATATGTGATAGATTTATGTTTTGTTTGAAAATAAAACTCATTTCGTGAGAAAATTTCCCACTGATAACATGAATATCAAATGTGCTCTACTCGTCATTAAACATACAGCTGTTTCCATTTTTGATCTTTTTCTCGCTTGCTCTCTCTCTCTCTTTTTCGTTCTCTTTATACAAATATATATATATATATATGAACATGTTCTTCTTTCGTTCGTTGCACATTTCATTTGAATTCAATCGAAACGAACAAATGATACTTGATCATCATCAATTCGCTTGTCGTCTTCTCGATATTATTGAACAAAATGGAGATATATATGACATCGAAAAACTTCTCTATAAAATCTCGTCGATTGATTTAAATTATTTAAATTACAATGGACAATCACTTATTCACGTGTGCTGTCTGTACAATCGTCTTGATCTATTAAAACTATTCGTTGAATACGGTCAATGTGATACATGGTTAATTAATGATGATGGTTGGCTGCCATTGCATATCGCCGTTTATTTAGGATATACAGATATTGTTTGTTATTTGCTCGAATCAAGGAAATAGAAATTCGACCGGTGTATTCAAATGTAATCTCATCTTCTTCTTTTTTTTGATTATGTGAAGTATTGTCTTTCGTTTCTTTTTAGCAAGTGTAAACAGTGATTGACAATCAAAGCAATGTGTGCATGTGGGTGTCGTCTTTTCAAAATGGTCATGCATCGTTAAAATTTAAAAGAAACCGATAGTTTTCTCACCTATTCTTTTTTCCCATGTTGTATTATGTAAATAAAATAAAATAAAAAAACGACACGTCGAGGAATCATTTCCTTGATTACACTGTAATTAGACAAATATTCAGCATTCTACACTTGACATGCATTGCACACGAGAGAAGAAGAATAAAGCCGAAGACAATCATTGTCGTTGAAGGTCAAAAACCACGCGGTGCCTTGCCTAGCACATTGACGTAAAGGCAAATAATGATATCTTTTGAATTGTTATCTAGAACTACCTTTACCCAAGGATAAAAGCAATGCGGGTAAATAAGTCGATCACGCAGTGAAATGGTTTCGCTTAATGATGAGTCTTATAAACATGAACTTCATGTAAGTCGATGAGAAATATTGAAAAAAAGAGATTCGATCTGTTTGTTTGTAGGCAGATCCAATTGATGTTAACACAAGTTTATCGCCTCTTGCTCAAGCACCAATCTCTCTCGATAGTATACTAAGAAAATGCGGTGATCTCGGTCGATTTCAATTGATACATTATTTTTTTATAAATTTAATTGCAATGAGTGCAGGTATTATGGGTTTCTTTTATGTTTACGGCGTAGCCGATGTAAATCATCGTTGTCGTTTACCTGAGTCGATCTGGCCCAATGACAATTCATATAATTCAATTAATTCTACTCACGAAAAACTCCTCGAACAGTTTATACCGAAGACAAAAGATGGAAAATCTTGGGAACAATGCATTATGCATTCGAAATCAGTGTTTTCTAATTCGACAATCGATTGTCCGAATGGATGGGTTTACGATCGATCCGTATTCGGATATACTTATACTGAAGAAGCGAATTTTGTTTGTAATCGTGCACCGGAAAAAAGTTGGCTGGCAACTATGATGCAATGCGGTGGTTTTGCACTTCTAATTATCGGTTCATTAGCCGATCGATTCGGTCGAAAACGAACGACTGTTGCTGTAACGATGTTTCTTTTTATTGTTTGTTTAATTACACAATTTTTAATGGAATTTCTACCGATGGATACTGAAGTGAAGTTTGGTCTTCTTTTATTAAATCAATTTGCATCGGGTTTAACAGCTGCAACGTTTAGTTTAATATTTATCCTTCTTCTCGAATTGACTTCATCAGAACATACAAGTTTAGCTGGAAATCTTGCACTGGTTTCATTTACTATCGGTGAAATGATCGTCACTCTATTCGCATATTTAGCTCGAGATTGGCAAATATTAAAATGGGCAGATACAGCATTTGTCGGTTTAATTCTTCCGTATTTATATTTCATGCCTGAATCACCATTGTATCTCTATTCTCGACGACAGTACGATCAATTAGAAGCACTTCTAAGACGTATAGCAAAACGAAATCGACGAAAAGAAAGCGAATGGTATCTTGCCTATCAAGCATTTATGCGTACTCAACCAATAGCATCGTTACATGATGAGAAAACACCGTGTTGCACGAAAATTCAACAATTTTTCACAAACAAATCAACATTAAGTAAATTATTTATTATTGCATTGATCGGCTTTACGACAATGTTACTTTACATTAAGATTAGTTATGGTCTAGCTGCGATGGATATTTCACCGTACTTAGGTATTCTCATCGGTGCACTTGTCGAAGCTGCTGGTTATGTTATTGGATCGATATTAATTTCTACGAAATTCGGACGTAAAGGTTCGTTTATTTTTATGATGATTTTAACGATTATCTGTGTCGTATTGATTCCAAATATCATCACAATTAGTGCTCTAGCAACAGTATTTATAGCTCAATTCGGTAAATTTTCTATCTCAGGTGCGATTGCTGTTTCTTGGATATTTGTTCCTGAACTTTTCCCGACATCAACTCGAAGTGGAGCCAATGGTTTCTTCATTGCATTCGGTCGTATCGGTGCCATTGTCGCTCCGATTATTAATACGGCTATTCCAGCTGAATATCAATCGTATGTGTCCTATGCGGCAGCTGGTCTCGGTGTTCTCAGTGTGATATTAACTTTGATTTTGCCCGAAACGAAAGACAAATCGATGGATGATGTTTAATCAGTGATGAGTTTTTTTTTTCTTGTTAAGTTTCATACATAAACGTTTTCCACACGCATACAAAATAAAAGAGGAAAAGAAAAGAAAAAGCACGCAGAAAAAGAAGAAAAACTATAAGGCTACATCCAATCGTTCAGATGTAGTTTGCGAAAGAAAAGAAAAACAAAAACCAAAAAGAGAGAGAGAGAGAAAAGAGAAATCATCTGACTAGAACACACACACATACACCGAGATCGATATTCACCGTTGGTTTTCGAGAGAAATAATATAAAATAAGGCTTCAACGTGTTTGAATATTGTTTTTTCAGAACGAACATACACACACAAACAGACAGACAAAGAAAATTTTTCGAGAGCGCATCATGATTTTGTTGTTCATATACCTGCTTTTATGCTGTTCGATTTATCAAAGAAAAAAAAAGAAGATCACTGTCGATGATTCGAAAGAGAAAGAGAGAGTGAAAGGACAAAAAAAAACAAGAATAAATCCCAAAAAAAGTAGTAACGGAGAGAGAGAAAAAAACATGTATATACAGGTAAAATTTTATGTGTTTCATTCACTTGTTCAGATCAAGATTTCGATTTCGTTTCGAAGACATTGGCGGTGTGATATTCATTTTGATACGACGATGATCATTTCGATGAGCTCGATATGCTCGTTCGCTTGTGAAACTCTAAATCCAACGAAACAATTGACAAACACAACAAAAACAAAATCAATTTTACTTCTGAACAATTATCAATATCACAGGTAAAAACTGTTGTCGATGAACTATCACAACCGTCTTCATCCTATAACACGAATTGACTTTTCGTGCGAAGAGAAGAAGAAAAAAAACTTCTTACAATACGAAATTCACTGAATAATGATGCCGATGTTTCGTCTTCAAATATCGGTTTTTTCGATTTAACCAAATGTAAACGTTTACATCTCGCAACGAGTGAGTTCGTCAAACGAACCTTGGGCATATAATGAAATTCAATACATTGTTTCACTGTTTTTGTTCCGACCTAGTTTTCATCAAACAAACAAAACGACGATCTAACACATCGATCAAATCAAACTCACAGCTCGACTAACAAGTACGAAGTTCTTCTCCGATGTTTCCATAGCTTTCGTAAATGCATCGATTTCTTCTTTTGTCCAATTATCACATTCAGGAAAATGATATCGATGAATCGGTCGACATTGTTTGATGTCCTGCGCTGTTCCATCGAGTAGAGCAGCTAACGTACGTTGTAGATCGCCGTTATATTCGTGCAAGAGCATGTAAACTAACTCAATCGGATACAATGTCGGCGAATGACGCGGAGAGAAAAGAAGTGGATTTGTTCGATTTAATTGCTCGTATTTATCGAGAGCATGTTCATCGAGATATTGCAATTGGCTTGGCGAGAAGAGAAGTTCGTCGTGTTCGGTTTGATCAGTATCGATGTGAGATTGACATTGAGGAATTTCGACTTGATAGGTTTTGCCGATGTTGATCTTTGGTCCTGAGATTTCATCGGGAATGGGCGTCGAAGTCGGTCCGGGCGTTGTCTGAGAGAAAACTTGATAGTAAAGACCGTGACCTTTTCGAAATGGACTAAGCATTGGCGGCGGGGTGTACGGTGTTGTTGGAAGTGTCGTCGAGTTTTCGTTCAAACGAAGATTTGGCGGTCGACGGAATTGTGACGGCCATTGAAATGACGCTTGTTTCGATGAATCCGTTTCGGTGGCGAGATTTTCGTAATTGAAATGTGTGTTAGCTGATGATGATGAGGATGAGAGACTGGAATTGACTGTTGAAGATGACGATGGTGTTGCGGTGAGACAAGTAATCGATGATTTTTTCGATGCTGTCGAGTCACTAGGCGGCGAACAATCGTGATCAGGAATGATTTTTACTGCGGTTTCATCGAGATTTTGTTCGATTATCGGCGAAAAATTGTGAATCGACGAGAGATTCTGTTGTTGTTGCTGTTGTTCATCGTGTGCTTCTTGTTTCAATGCATTGAGAATACGTTTTTTTGGTGCTGCTAATGACGACGATGAATTTGTCATTGGCGATGATTGCATACTGTTTATTGCCGATGAACTATTGCACATGTCAATCGATGATGGTGATGGATGACTGAGATTTAAATTTGAATATGGTGATGTGACTGGTGTGTTAATGACTGATGATGTTGGATTGGGAATTTTCTCGGCAGGAGAATGAACAATACGTGGCGATGGCGAATGATAGATATGCGTTGGATAGGGACTTGTTGACGGTTGATAACGAAGTGATGATTCATCGAGATTCGGATGTTGCTGGTAGAATTCTTTGTTGAAGATTTCGTTTGTATGTCGGAGAATTTGATGGAAAATATTCGGTGCTGGATGTGTTGGCACGGATATTTGAGGGAAATTAGCCGGATGATGTTGTGCCGATGTCGAACGGAAATAAGGATAATTGGGTGAATGAGATTTCGACGGTGAGAAACCGTTTGAAATTCGTTCGTGAGGATAATATTTGAAGTTTTCATCGGCTGATAATGTTTTTCGAATTTTTTCTTCGTGTGTCGATGCAATTGTTTGCATACTCGGAAAGATTTGTGGATTGGTTAGATGATCGAATCGTAGGATTCCATTCGGATGATTGATTCGATTGTGTACTGAATCTTCAAGACCATAGTAATGATTATTATTTCGATCATAGAAATGTCCGGGAATCGGCACTGGTTTTCGATAGATTTTATTCATGTTCGGTGCTGGTTGCACACTCATCGGATTTTTAATTGGATAATGTATTGGCGGTGAAACGACCGACGATGAGATCGAACGTGTACGAGCATTGGAAAATGTTCGATCGTAGAATCGATGTTGGAGAACATCGGAACAAGGTGGTAATGTGGGATAGATTGTTTGTTGATAGAGATTCGATGCTGATGGCGATGGCATCATGAGAATATCTTCTTCTTCGTGTTTAATCGTTTGTGTACGTTGAAAGATAGCTCGTTGTTGAGATGATGAATTAGTTGACGATGATGGTGAAGGAGAATTCGTTCGTTTACGTTTGATTTGTCGACGTTCGCAATTGTTGACTGAAGTTGACATACGTTTTTTTTTCTGTGAATTATCTGTTGAATCCGGTAATGGTTGTTTCTGGAAAAAGAAAACAAATATTTTCATGATTTCATATTCATATAAATTCATTCGTATTACTTCATTAAATCCACCGTGTAGACGCATATGTCCGTTCAAAGCTGCACCATTTTTAAAACTCTTTTTACAAATCTGACATTCGACACATTTTTCTTCATCGAAACTAGTTGAATAACAATCAAATAAGATTTGTTCTTTTAGTTTTTGTTTTGCAGCTTACGTATAAGTCGGAACTAGTTTTTGTCCATTTCGTAGTTGAAATGTTTGTTCAGTATCAATCGATGATGATTTCGGTGAATTACTATCAATTGAATCCACAGAAAAGTCACTCGTAATCTCCTTTGTTTTCACATAGGCTGTTTCAGGAAGAAACGTTCGATATTCATCATGTCCACCTTCATGTATAGCTGCGAGAATGTTCTGATGTGCATTTTCAATATGTCGTTTTAATGAACGTGCATCGCAATACGTTCGATTACAATCAGGCACACGACATTTATGAGGTTTTTCTTCTTCATGTGTCAACATATGTCCATGACTAAAATGAAAACAAATAATTTCTCTATTGACATCGAACAAATATAAATATTCGAAAACTAATGAAAGGAAATCGATGGTTTGCATTTCGGGATAGTTGATTGATTATTTGCACTTACAGGTGATCGAGTCGTTTAAAACCTTTGTTACATTTAAGACATTTGTGTTTACGATCTTGACAATGTGTTAATTTGTGTTTAGCCAAGGCACTTTTGTTTGCAAATATCTTGAACCGATGAAAGAAAAAATAACAGTTCAATAAAAACTAACAACTCGTTCGATTTACTTTAGTACAATCAGGATGATTGCAATAATGACGATTAAGTTGTTGTTGTTGTGATGAAGTAGATTTTAATGAATCTAATTTGATATCGTTTGACAGCGGAGAGAGATGATTTTTTTCTTGAGAAAAGAAAAACATAGAATTTGTTGTTATTGTTAGTTCTTTGTCTACCTCCTGTTGATTGTAGAATCTGACAAAATGTCCTTGAATTTGTATTTTGTTTGGTACTATTCGTTGAACTTTGATTACTATTCTCATCTTGATTAGTCAATGTAGTTAATCTCTCATCGGTATTCATCAAGATTGTTTGATTGAGTTCGTCTTGATTATCATTTTTTTTCTCGTCATGTTCATCTAAAACGTTCGTATCGAACGTAAAAAACGATGTTCGAACGTTGGTCGACGATGCCGACGGTAGTTGAACATTATTTGTTGTTGTCAATTGAAAACCGGCGCTATGTATTGGACTACTGAATGTTTTCGGAAAATTTGTGGGCACAGTTAATTGGTTATCGGGATGATCATTCGACGCCAGTGGGTTCGGCGGCGTCGTGAGAATATGCGATGTACCGCGAAGATACAATTGGGACGATGGTGACGCTGTGCTTGCGCGAGATTCGGTTAGAGGTGGCGTGTTTGACGTTGCTTTTGGCGGTGATTTATTTTGCTGGCCATCGAGTAAATCGTGTGAAGTTGAATCGACGTCGGCTAAAGAAACAATAGATAATTCAGTGCATTCAGGCGAGCCTTATTCAATGGATATGCTCGATTGATTCAAGATATTTATTATTAGATAATGAGAAAAGTAATAGCGATTGATTACTCTAAGGATTTGCTTTGTTATGAATAAAAGAAAAGGTTTATCATTGTGTTTTTTTCTTCTTCTTCTTCGTCGTCGTCGTCATTTATTTAACTTACCGACGAGCGCATCGATCGATGCCGATGGATCTTCATCATCGTCGATATGCATCGATGTATCATTGATACGTTTGACCATCAACGGACTGAGAACAGGATTTGACCATGGTTGTTGTTGATCTTGCATTTGAACGGCGAGTAAACGATTGTTATGAGTCGGTGTTGACGGTTGACTCGTGTTCGATGTCGACGAGGAAACAACATTCGCACGATGATTTAACGGAGAATGATGACCGTTATTCGTCACATTGGCCTAAACATCGAAGATACACGTATATAAAATCTAGAAAAACTCGAAATTTTACTTGTAAAGTTAGTTGATTGTATGCTGGTGGTGTTGAATTATTTGTTGTGTTGAGATTTTGTCCTGCTGGTGGAAAATGAAAATAATGATGATAATGATTTGACGAGGCTTGCAATGGAAATGTGTGAGGTGTATGTTGAGAAAAAGGATCGAGCAATTGTTGTTGCTGTTGCTGATGATGAACTTGAGGTGAATATTGATGAAGATTATGTTGTTGTTGTTGCTGCTGTGGATGATGATGGGATGGTAATTGAATATGTTGCTGAGTTTGAGGTTGATAATGAAATGTAGCTGTATGTGGATGATGAGGTGAGAGATTGAATGATGTTGGTTGAATATGATGTAAATGATGATGATTTGCGTTTGTCGATTGTTTTAAA
>Ga0209963_1001889_pt1 | contig 11319 bp, 8 predicted proteins | sample ThiBio_1000_biof_2_FD_183957 | JGI IMG/M metagenome (GOLD analysis project Ga0209963, IMG submission 183957) | Wastewater bioreactor microbial communities from Cape Town, South Africa - Thiocy_cont_1000_biof (SPAdes) | ecosystem: Engineered > Bioreactor > Thiocyanate-remediating >...
ACATTCACCGATGCAGCATCATTACGAAGATCCAATATAATTAACATGAAATTCTTCCGAATTCTGTGCAGAATTTGTAGATTTCGATACAGTTGGTAATAAGAGAAGATGTTTTCTTTCTAAAGCAGACGTGGTAAACTTGTATCATTTGTTTCAGTTGTGTATAAATATAGAATTTATTGAGTATTGATTTACATGTTTGTGCACTTGATAGTAAATATCTAGAATATATCAAGAATGAATATTTAACAATATTAACATATTTACCTATCATTTGTTGTTAATTATGGATAGTCGAAATGAGATAATCGCGTGCCTTTGTCATTAACCAACAATTAAAAATATTCAGAGTTATTTCTAAAAACAATTTTTCTCTTACCAATAAAAGTTTGAATTACTTGTTTGAGTTACAATAATAGCAAGAATTGAAGGACTTCCTGAAATAAACAAAAACATTTGTACGTTAAAAATAAAAGTAACATACTTGATTATTATGTGTGAGAGATTGTGGTAAAACTGATCGAAAATTGTTGGGCAAAATTCCTCAACAGCAAGCAACACGAGTTCTGGCGAAGTGGAGGAAGTCATTTGACTGTTGCTATTGGTTGTAGTTGAACAATAGAAGAAGACTGGTACACATGCTGTCGAAAATACAATTGATCCCTTTGAAATTGTTATCTAAAATAGAAATGAAGTCATCACTTTAATGTGCGTAGAGACTTACCTGTCATATGTCGTTCAGTTGATTTGTTGATTAATGAAAAATAATTGTGATTTTCATGAAAACGACACTCTATAAATACAGAGAAAATTATAAGAGAAAATTGTGTTTCGGTAGGTTGAAATGGTTTACCAATGGTCGTTGATTGTGAGCGAGCGATACGAGAGATTCTATTGACTAATGATCGGGTATAAAGTGCTTCTTCCTAAAATAATTTTCTCAGTTATGAATAAAAATACTGTGGCTGGAAGGAAAACTTATTCGATTCTGGTTTTTTTTCAATTAACGAATCGGCAAAAATAATGGATTTACTTTGTATTGAGATGAATATTTGTCATGTTGATTCCAATTTCGACAAAAGATAAAGAAAATGTTTCGAATTATTTGATAGAGATGAAGTTACTTCATGTTTCCTTTGTGAATGTAGATAACACAAGAAGCCAAGTTGTGGAAGAAAATTTATAGAGAAAAGTTTGTTTAATTCAAAAAGTAGAAACGAATAATCTGATCTATTGGCTCTATTAAAGATGAAAATGAGAAAATGGATGGAAGTAACTGTTTCCATGAATTTTAATTCGTGTAAGCATTTTAAAGAAAGACTCAATGTATTGAATTGATAATCAAAATGTTGAAATATTTTTCAATTCGGTTCGATAAACATCAGTATCTCAATGAGCCTGATTCGATTGTTCATCGGAATGTAAAGGTAAGAGCAGTATTCTCATTAGAAATGACCGGAAAGAAATTTATTTCGAAATAGATATCAGAAGAATCTCAATTAATGTAAAAAGAACGATTTGATTTTAACTTTCTGTTCTTTGAGTTGAAAGTATGTGTAAATTAAGAAATTTTCAACTGGCTTGATTTTGATTAAATAGAATAAATGTAAACTTTTTAATCAACGTCGTCGACGTTTTCGCTTTGGTTTTATGCTGCTGATTAAATCGGAATTTGTTTCTTCATCTTCATCTGTTTGCTTTTCACTTGATCGAAGACATCGTTTATTATTCGAATTTGTACGATCTGCGAGTGGTTTACGAATTGATTGTGAATTTGTCGTACTTTTATTCTTATCGACTTGTTCTTCTGATTGATTGATCGAATTTGTATCACCATTATGATTCAGTCTGTATAAAATATGGAGAAATAATAAACTAACACCATCGTATTCAAACTTACTGATCATCATCATCAACAGGAGATGATTTTGTTGATGAATCTTGAGAAACATTTGCAACAACTACTGAATCAGGAATATTGTCAGCTGATGATTGATAGACTGCAGTATTCGATTGAGATTTCTTGTTTTCAACTGAATTTGAAGTAATTGAATGATTTTCACGTGGTTGATCAGTCATTTCGATCTTTTTTTCTTTCATAAATAATCGAATTGTATTGGTCAGAAAGCGTTTGTCTCGATGCAGAAGAGAGTAGAGCAAACGAACAACACGATTATTTTTCGGAAAATTTAATTCAAAAATTGTATACATTGAAATTAATAATGCAAGAGCATCATCTGATGATGCTGTCGCGGTAATTGGAAGAAAGTCGACATAAATATTAATTAAATCTTCGGTAAAAACCATTGTCGGATACGGAGTTGATGGTTCCTAAACAATTTCGTCGCAATCATTATGATTTGAAATTTTAAAGGAGAAGGACTATAACACTACATATTCACCGACTATTTTTTCACAATACTGCAATGATCGTAAGATTCGGTCTCTCTCGTTCCCTATAGCTGTTCTCACATATTTGGTCATTATTAGTTTAAAAGAACTAATTAAGATGATTCTCTAAATGAAAATGAAAAGCGAATGCTAAAGCTAATTGTTAGTATCTGAACCATCGCGAAAACGAACGATTTGATCTATTTTCACTCATTTATGTTGAAAGCATTTGCTCGATATTGTCATATTCACATAATAATAATCACTGTCCAAGCTTTTCTTTTGTACGTGAAAATATAATCAATGTTTCTATTTGTATTCTACGTCTTCGTTGCGTACAGTGTTACTGAACATATGCTGGAAAGTCTCATCAAATTCACGACATAGAATTTTAACCAAGCGAATTGCAGGAGAGTCTATAAATATAATTCATTGGATAACAATCGAAGCATTAATTATATTACCAGTGACAAACATCGGCGTCGATGCAAGTTTGTCGAGTAAGATTGGTACTTGTTGACGAACAGAAATCGAAAGATCTATGTTGATAAGCAACTTGACTTCTTCGAAAATCTAATATCGACAAGATAAAAATACAAAGAGATCAAATAAGTGGGAATACAATCTTACCAGTATAGGAAACGAATAACCAGGATAATTCGTGATAATGTCCGAAGTTGAGTTTTGACTAATGTATTTTCGACGAACATGTAATGTCTCATTCCAAAGATTAATGTGATTGTGTACATCCAGTTGTGAAAAGTCTCGAAGTTTTTCTGCTTTTCTGTTCATCTCGAGTAGTGTTGATTCATCATAAAACGCCAATACAATCTTTAAATAGAAAAGAGTTCACAGAATAAAGCCATTCATATTCTTACCCTCTTTTGATTATCTCGCCGAGCAATTTCACCAACACGTTTCTTAATTGGTCGACCGGATCCTTGTCGAGCATATTTTGCTTGATGAAGTTTCACTTCATCATTATCAGGATTTTGACTTCTAATAATTTTTAACTTTGTCTGAAGAGTATCTTTCCAGACAGCCTACAATAACGACACCCGTATACTAAAAGATTTGACCGGCGAATCAAATGAAAATTACAATATTGTTTTTCGTCACCGGCAACTTCAAGAAATTCACGATCGATATACCAAGCGTATCAAATTGTCGTTTAGTAGGATAACTAATTAGAATAAAAATTAAAACACGTTTATGAATAATCGAAAAAAAAACAATGAATTAACTAACAACAGATGATATTTATTGGTGAGATCATGTGCAATAATATCGATTAAAACTTGACGATTGCTGCAATGAGGTCCAAAGTTAGTTAAATCACCTTTTGCAATATCTTCGATCACATGAACCGGCATTGGTGGAATTTCATATTTATCGGAAAAAAGATCAATATTTTTATTTTCTTCGAAAGATCGATCGAGTGGTACATCATCATTGGATGTTACCTGAGCCAACGGCGTTCTTTCAGTAGATATACTTAACGGTACTGAAGATGAATTTGAAGATTGAGTTGAAGTATCGTCATTCATTTTCATTAAAATTTCTCGTTCTCGTAGAAAAGCCAATTGATACTTCAATTTTGGAATTACTGATGCAATTTTATCAACGGAATCCATAAGCACAATAGTTGTTCCATCGATTTCATTTTCTAAAAGATACAACGATGTTTTTAATTACCTTCCTAAAATTCATAAAATCTTTCGAGAACATTTTCAGAATAGAAAAATGGAAGAATTAATATCAACAATTAGCAGAGATCTTCACGTACACCTAGGATATCAACTTGTTAGAAATACATTGAGAAATATTTCGCGAGAGAATTCTTGATGGATGATAATTAAACATACGACGTAAGACGCGCTGTAAAAGAAACGTAAGTTGAATTATTCACTTCGTAAAAATCAAGTCCTTTATGGTAAAAGTCAAGCTGATACGGATCGACAACAGAAAAGTCGTCGTTTGATATCAATTTCCATGCAAACATGTTCTCGTCATAAGTAACTATTTTGAGTAGATCAACGACTAGCCACCATTTTTCTTCGTTTTTCACAATGAACGAAATTTGACCGAATATTGGTTGATCATCGATATCATCAACACCAATAATGTAAACTGCAGAACAGCAATACTCGATGTCTTTATAAAACAACTTTCTGCATTCGACCAGATCGTTATTAAAATTAATATTTCCAAAATGACTAACTAATATTTGTTTAATTTGATTATTTATATATTGAGTTTGGATTTTTCGTATTCCAACAGCAGAACAAACATCTACTAATGACCATGATCGAGTAGAACGAAATGCTTGTTTTAGCGTAAACCGTGTAGCTAACATTTTTGGTACGTTTTTAAAATTATTCGATCTAATCGCAATTTTCTTGAAATAGGCATGAGCTGCTTCATACCTGAAGCACCATTGGCGTCTCAATGGTCCATAATCTTGAATTATTTGAGCAGATTCACATACGAAATGAACTTTTGGTATCATATTATCAGGAAAATGAACAATCATCGATTGATGAAATGCGACTGAGAGATCGTATAGTACAGGAAGCCAGTCTTTTCTAAACGGGATGGATAAGACTAAATCAACCATGCTCCGTAACTGTTTGTAAACAATCATCGATGGTAAACAATCAATTAAATCATGAAAAATTATAGGAAATAATCGAAATAGACAAAGTTTTTGTGCAGCAGTTGCTGCTATTCGATCATTTTGTAAATGCTTGATGAGAATTGGTGGAGGTCGATCGCTGCTATCAAAATATCCATATCGAAATGTTTCCATTCGTTCTTGAATATCAGCTTTGAAAAAAAAAAGAAAAAAACAAAATCAATATACAAATGATAAATATAAATTTACTACTCATCTGTCCAACTATTTTTATTGAGTCTATCGACATTTATCGTAGTCAATCATTAAATAATTCTCAATTTAAGTAGCCTCAATTCAAAGTTCGTATCGTTTCAAACTAAGATCAAATTTCTTTCAGTGTCTCGTTCAAATTTATAATCATTCGTAAATACATTACGATTGTGATATTTGATCGTACAAAACAGTTTAACGTCCAAATTTTGAAAAGAAGAAACCTCTTAATTTTATTCTATGTTTCTCAAGTTACGTGTACAATGATCAGGGAGATTGTATAGTACGATCTGTGCTAATTGAAAGTATTTTCTTACCATAAGTCATGATGCGCATTGTTGAAGCCTGTTTTAATAATTTCATGATGACAAGAGAAGTGACTCCTTCAAAATAGTCATGCATAATATCTGCAGGTAAAGACGTTATTGGATGAAATCCAATCAGATCAACCACTGGACTAAGTCCAACAATGCCCATTAAGGGCGATTCTAGAGGATTAGCATTAATCCTTTGTAATAGACTATCGTGGTGAATAATCGTTCGAGGACGAAGTTTAATCGAATTGATCGGTAATGATTTTTCAGCTTGAGTTATATAACATCGACGGCAAAAATAACGATTATTAAAACTCATTTGAAAGCCACCGATGAAATGTGATGCCAAATTATCGGCAACCATCGTAGAAAATGAAAATTTCAAATGTCTATCTTTGATAGATAGACCTTGAACTTGTAATTGATTGATATTGTCGATGATCGGACGAAAAAAACTGCGCGTTTTGGCAGGATCCTTAGTAGACAATAAATTATCAATCAAATATTCTTATCATGCCAAGAAAAAAATTTTACTTTACCTTGAGAACTTTACTGTTACAAATACCCAGTAATTGAATAAAATCTAATTTTGATCGATACTGTCCAGGAATATCTTCCAAGGAAAAATAGATCATTGTCAATTTGTTGCTGTCTTTTTTCGCTCCGATTGGGTTAGTAACACCTATATCATCGATATACAATTGAATTAACAAGCTATGATCATCAATTCTGGCACCAAAATCACCATCTCTGAACGAGAACATCAAATCATCATTCAATAAGGTAGACTTTTTCTCTCGATTGATTTGCTGTAGAATACGAGATACAAAATTATCATTATTCAGCATTCGTAGTAACGTTTGTTCGATCGGAATAAAATAGGCAGTTTCTGACTTTTCACCAGCAGCATTTCCATTAGATAAGGTTATTTCCACTGGTGGAACATAACCAAGTAGTTCACAACAATGTTGTGTAAAACGATATTCACTCTTTGTAATACATTGAAGTTGTCGGCAAACATCGCTCACGATTTCTTCGATTGTTTTTAGCGAAATCATTTCGTCACATACTATTGATGTTGTTGAATTTAATGATGACCCATTCATAGAAGACAGACCTGCTTTTCTTCGAAGTAAAATTTGTAAACTTTCAATCAACGTAATGATATAAGTAGTGATTGTATTCATGGTTGTTTTCGGTAGAAGAAAATCTTCTCTTAATTGTAACACAAACAAGACAAAAGACTTTATGATAGTATTCATTGTAATTTCATTTTCATCATCACGATGATTGTTTTCTTGTAATATGACATCTACCATGTTGAAATTCAAATCATTTTCTTCTTCACTGTCAAATGAATCGTCATTGGAATCAGTTGTACAATTCGGTTCAATGTTTTGTTCGATTTCATCTTGTTGAATGTCATGTATATGAGAATGAATATTTGATGATTGTTGATATGTAGAATGTAACACATCCTTATGATATCGGTAAATATGAGATTTATACCCAGAAAATGTGCGGTATAATGCGCCACAAGTCTGACTCAAATTGCAAGTGATAGTAAATTTAGAGTCGTTTTGATGGAATACTGTTATATGACGAAAATACTTCGAAAAGCTGTTAAACTCTCGTTGACCGTAGCAAAGTGAACAAGCAAAGAAATTCATAGCACTATCAGCGATCAAATAGACGATAGCAGAGACTAAGTTTACAGAGGAGAATGAAAATGTTTAGAATGAAACGTCACTTATGTACGCGAATAAAGAATAACATCATGCACCACAGATATTCACAAAACGTCAGTCCATAGTGCAGTAAACAAACAAGTGAATAATCGCATATGATCTAGGTCTCGTCGACAGCGCACATATGTGGATAAACATCCCTCGTATAAAGAAGAGAAAAGAAACGAATTAAAACAGAATCGACAATAATCTATTGTGATAAAAAAAAACACTCATCAAGTAATATCAAACACCGCGAGCTTTTCACATAGAAATCCATAGATTCACAATCAATGAGAGACAGAGAGAATAATCGACAGAAGCCGCACAAAAAATCGTAACTAACCTTCGATACATTTCAAAATCGAGTCATCTTTGATAAACGTTTGACACCAATATAACACTTGTTCACAATTCCAATTCATTACTGAATATTTTTTTATCTAAAACACAAATACAGCATAAATCAAAAAAACTTCAATCGTTGCACGAGGAAAATGTAATTCGTCATATCGCACTGGGTAGACTATACGCAAATACCAAGTATATAAAATAAATAGTCTCTATCTACTTTTCATTCTTACAATCAAACCATTAAAATAGACCGATTTAACCGATCTAACCATAACGCTATCTTCCAACAGATGACGCAGGTAAGCACGTGCTTACATTTTCTTTCAACTCTTTTTTCCTGATTCCTATCAACCAGAGAACTCGATTTCAATTTCTACAAATACTAAAATTTTGAACGATGCGACAGTCCACATATATACAGATAGCGAAGAGTTTTTTCATAATATTTGTTATAGAACTGCCTTCCTTTGATCTCAAACAAAACATTAAATATTTCACTACAGCGAACTCAGTAATATTAAACGGTTTTTAGTCACTATTCAAAGAGAATTAACCCTTTCGGTGACAACCGAATGATCATCAATGGTTCTTGTGCAAAGGATCAACCCATGGATACTAACCGAATGATCATCAATGGTTCTTGTGCAAAGGATCAACCCATGGATACTAACCGAATGATCATCAACGGTTCTTATGTAAAGAATCAATCCATGGATATCAACCGAATGATCATCAACGGTTCTTGTTCAAAGAATCAACCTATGGACACTAACCGAATGATCATCAACGGTTCTTATGTAAAGAATCAATCCATGGATATCAACCGAATGATCATCAATGGTTCTTATGTAAAAAATTAACCTATGGATATCAATCGAATGATCATCAATGGTTCTTGTTCAAAGAATCAACCCATGGATATCAACCGAATGATCATCAATGGTTCTTGTGCAAAGGATCAACCCATGGATACTAACCGAATGATCATCAACGGTTCTTATGTAAAGAATCAATCCATGGATATCAATCGAATGATCATCAACGGTTCTTGTTCAAAGAATCAACCTATGGACACTAACCGAATGATCATCAACGGTTCTTATGTAAAGAATCAATCCATGGATATCAACCGAATGATCATCAATGGTTCTTGTGCAAAGGATCAACCCATGGATACTAGCCGAACGATCATCAACGGTTCTTATGTAAAAAATTAACCTATGGATATCAATCGAATGATCATCAATGGTTCTTGTTCAAAGAATCAACCCATGGATATTAACCGAATGATCATCAACGGTTCTTATGTAAAAAATTAACCTATGGATATCAATCGAATGATCATCAATGGTTCTTGTTCAAAGAATCAATCCATGGATATCAATCGAATGATCATCAACGGTTCTTATGTAAAGAATCAATCCATGGATATCAACCGAATGATCATCAACGGTTCTTGTTCAAAGAATCAACCTATGGACACTAACCGAATGATCATCAACGGCGTCTTTGAGAAGAATCAATCTATTTGGAACATGCGTACGAGTATCAATCCTTGGGCGTGTAATAATCAATCATATTTCTGGAACGGGTTTTTCTTTAAAGTTCATCGTATTTGAATCAACTCTCAACCGTTTTTTAATTAAATTATAAACGGTGGAAACCCACTGAAATACCCTTTGTATTTTCCTATATGGTAGGCGTCATATACGTCTAAAAAAAATAACGGATTTTGGGTTTATCTCACTGGAATAAACGGTTCGAAGGTTTAAGGACGCGTTTGTAAAACACTCTCGTAGTTTCTACTACGGATTTTTTTTACAGTGTAATCAGTATTCAGCGATCTATAGAAAGGAATCATCAATATTTCTTCAATATCTTTATATCATTTTGTAGCTTATATAATTCTCGATATAATAGAACGAAGGTTTTCATTTTTATATGTAATTTAAAATTTTTCTGTTAATATATATGTACGAATATAGTCAATATTCAAATGAGTGATTTTTTCATAGACGGTGATACTCAGAGGCAATGTGAGGCAGAAGTCTCGTCAGAACTTTAGTTTTAAGATTCGCATGTAGTGGCCTGTGTCATTAAAATTCCTCATTACGATCACGGCAATGAGAGAAGCTCTAAATCACACGTGGTCGAATAAACCGGTAATTATGAGCAAGATTTATATTCATTGACTTACTAAAAGTAAATTAATTTTCTATCAGATGAAGAAGCATATACGTATGTTCCCTCGACTGTAAGGAGGGTCATATGAAAAAAAATAGGTTGTGTGTTTGTTTGTTTGCATTTGGGGTCAAAAGAACATCGGTTTTAGAAACTCGTAATAGTGACCAATGATAGTTGGAACTTGGTCGGACCCTGGATAATCGAGGTCAGGGAGTCCGAAAATGAGTCATCCTTGGGTTCAAAGGTCAAAAAAACATCGCTTTTAGAAGTCGCTTATAGTGACCAATGGTGATAGAAACTTGGTCGGACCTTGGGTAATCGGGGTCGGAGAGTACGAATTTGAGTTCAAATCGGGTTCAAAGGTCAAAAAAACATTGATTTTAGAAGTCGCTTATAGTGACCAATGGTGATAGAAACTTGGTCGGACCTTGGGTAATCGGGGTCGGTGAGTCCGAATATGAGTCATTCGTAGGGTCAAAGGTCAAAAAAACATAGATTTAAGAAGTCACTAATAGTGGTCAATGATGATGGAAAATTGGCCTGACCTCAGGTAATCGAAGTCGGAGAATGCGGAATTTGAGTATGAATCGGGCTCAGAGGTCAAAATAATATCGACTGTAGTAACTCCTAATAGATGCCAAATGATAGTTGGCACTTAGTCGTACTTTGGACAATCGAGATCGGAGAGTTTAGATTGATAGGTAGATATTCAAAATTTTCAACTGAATATTTTTGGAAACTGACGATTTTTCGAAGTGTGGAAGTGTGTATGGCTCATTAGAAGATTCGTATTTTGGAAAAAAAAGAGATTTTTCCTATGATGTGATTATGTTAAATCAGATATCGTTTTTAGTTCAAACTTTTATAGGCGTGCACACTGACACATTCAGTCGAGGGTCAAGTGAATCGACCCTCGATGAACGTTACTTGTTACATAATAAGTTGAAAAATACCGACTTCGACTTCTCTAGGTAAAGTTTGTTCCGTAGCATAGCAGTTTTGTATATTAGGTTTTTGTTCGACAGCACGCGTCGAATACAATTCCACGAAATACAAACTAAACCTTTTCATTTCTGAAAAGTTGTGGATATCGCGCAGGATCACAATTGATTTCAAACGACACTTAGATTCTTGTTTATTTTAAGGATATAATACATGTTTCAGTTTCATTCCTGTTAGAGTGATGTGACTCAGAATCGAACTGAGAAAATCCTCGTGATGTTTATTCGAAAATCCCAAAAACAAGACAAACTTCTCTCCACTGAGAGAAACGAAAACGTATACATATATATGATGAGATAATGAAACGATGAATATGAGTAAGAAAAGAATGTATAAACGAATCTGAGAAAAAAACGAAGAAGTGAAGGTGGATGTATGCTAGCGACATCACACTGTAACAGTAGAGACAAAATAGATAATTGACTGACACTTCAGTCACAAGAAACTGGGTTTTTTAAAA
>Ga0209963_1001890_pt1 | contig 11317 bp, 9 predicted proteins | sample ThiBio_1000_biof_2_FD_183957 | JGI IMG/M metagenome (GOLD analysis project Ga0209963, IMG submission 183957) | Wastewater bioreactor microbial communities from Cape Town, South Africa - Thiocy_cont_1000_biof (SPAdes) | ecosystem: Engineered > Bioreactor > Thiocyanate-remediating >...
GACGCATTCATAAAAACATGTAAGTTTAAATCGAAGACTTGATCATGTACAAAAACACAAACGAATAGGAGAAAGAAAAACGATTGTTATTTCTTTTCTTTTCTTTTTTTTTATCTAGAAAACACAACAAAAAACAAATTCTATTTTGTCTTAATTGAGATTCATTGTCGTTTATGTTTGTGATATTATCGATTTAAAATCAAGTTCAAAACGAAAACAATAAAAAAAAAGAAAACGAGTTCTTCTAGCGAACAAACAATTTAAAACCATGATAAGTATCGATCACACGTGGCATCAATAAATGAAATCGCCATCGTTTAATACAATTGAATGTATATAAAAACGGATAGAGACATAATGATGGAATATATGTTAGAAGATTATAGATTAAATGTAGACGTTTTAAAAACGGATGTTCGTTTAGATAGATATCGACATCGGCATTTGTTGGCTGACGAAAATTAAATTCAGGATAATAATACGAAAAGGCGCATTTCGGTTCGAGATGATTTGCACGCCATGATGCGTAAGTATCGTGAATTTTCTTCGTTGTTTCATTATTTTCATTTAATTTCAGCCAAATTTCAGTGAATATACCGAGATGAATTTGACCTAATTCGATTAATTTCGGTAGTTTTTTCTGTCGATTATATGTTTGTAGAACAAGATAAACACTTGGTTTACATGAACTATTAAATCTTTGACAACGAATTTGTTTTAACCATTTATGAGAATAATACGTATCGAAAACGAGAACTAAACGAGATGTTGACGATGCTGTTTCATTATCATACCACCATTGTAGAAGAAGATTCAACGTAATTTTTTGATTATCTACTCAGAATTTACTTTAACTTAATGAAAAAAAAAGGTCTGGAATTTTACCAGCAAGAATAATATCACCATTATCACATGTTGGCCCAGAGAAATAGAAGAAATAAGTATCATATCGTCGTCCATCGTTTGTTCGACGAGCAAAAAATGAATTTAATTTTGTGTCAACAAAACTCATCGCTATGCCCGATGATGAGTAATCACAACCGAATATATCGATTAAATTATTCATCATAAAACGTTCGAGACCATTGAGTATTGTTGTACAACGTTGACTGCTATCATAAGCTTCTTGTTGAGAGAGAATTTGAACATTTCTATTCAAAATAAAATAGTTTATTCAACAATTCGATTTTTATATTCTACCTGCCAGAAAACAAACCATTATCACGATTTCTGCAACAACAACAAAAAAACAGTTCAAATTCTTCTCAGATCATACAAATAGGAACCTACTCAAATGCTGGTGCTACCAATGCATATCCCACACATGAACCACCAACAATCGATGTCAATTGTCTAACTAACGCCAAAATTAAACATTCAAAATGTATTGTAACAAGAAACGAAATAATCGAATAACTTGTACATGTATCATAATGCAATAAACTAATAAAACATGTTAATAATGTCGAACAAACAAGTATAGGCCATGTGATAAGACCAAAATATCGAATACCTTTCGATGCTAATAATTTAATAAAGGGAATTTTATGTTTTTCACTTTCAATATTCGCTTTTATCATCGTTACATAACATTCAATTAATTTATTTGATAACATCCATAGTAAACTAAATGTCAATGAACGAAATACAATCCAAATGATGACACTGATGAAAAACATAGGTACAATAACAAACCATTCGTCATGTAGTCGAACAGTTTGTCCAATAATATAAATGGAATGAAATGGTAAAAGATAATAAAAACAGATCATTAGACGTTGAAAGATTTTTCGTGATGAACTTGATAAATGTAAAAGACAAATCCAACGTTCAAGTGATGTCAATGAAACAAAATAAAGTTCAATTATCGGCCGACCAAGTAATCGAATGAGATAACATAAACATGCAACATACGAATACGGAGTGTAATAATTCGAAAAATAGATTAAATTAAATACTAATAAGATAAACGAATGGAATGCACGTAAACGTATAGTAATTACAAGAAGAAAGAAAGCAAAGAGCAAATAATAGAGTGCTTGTGTTTGCGCTGTGATATATAATCCAAATGAGAAGCCGAGCAATTCAGCTAGTTCATGAATATGTAGAAAACGAAATGTTGAATGATGAATTAAATGTAAGAAATTCGAAATACCGAAACAGATAATTGATAAAATCAAAAGAATATGAAATAGAAAATAATTTGTCGTCGTTGATATTGTATTTGTTAGATTGGTGAATATTGATAATGAAAGACATAGTGAAAGAAAAAATGATGTTAAAAATCTGAATAAATTCGAACAAATCAATGGAAAAATTCGTGTTACAGAGAATAATATCACATAAATAATGAGAATAAATACGAACGACCAACGAGATATTAAATGATTGTCCGAACGATATTTAACAATGAATAAATCGTGAATACACGCGAGAAAAACAAAACTATTCGATAAACAACTAAATAGTCGATCGAGATTTTGTTTTGACATCTAAAAAATAGAATTTTTCTCAGTTTTCTTTTACAACAAAATACATATTCACTGTTATTAAGAATGGCATCACGTTTTCTTGAATGTTTATTTAATCATTTAATGGAAAAAAAGAATTCTGTGTAAATATTTCAGTCCGTCGTACATCTGCTAAATGACCGATTATTTGCATGTGAAGAGTATGACGAAGCATAATTGAAAAATACTGATAAGCTGCTCGTTCTGTGTAACGTTGCTTTAAATAGCACCAAAGTAATTCGATATATTTCTCTTGTATTCGATAGACTTTCGATGTATCAATTGAATTCGTTGACAGTTGATTCATTGAAAAAAGTGAAATTATTAAAAATAATCGAATACATAGTGAATCATTAATTTGTTCTTTGAATATATGAATTATGCTATCGAATTGATTGATGATATCATTGCCGAATATAGTTCGAATGAGAAGATCTATAGCTGGCCAAATCGATGTCACTTCATTCAATGTTTCAATAAAACTTATTCGTATGAGAAATCTTGAATTTTGTTGAACTAATGTTTGCTGTTCACTGTTGCTTAATTGTTTAAATTCGGGCAGACGTTCAAAGAAATTGACTAGAAATATTCGAGATTTCTCCAAATGTTCATTGTAATGTGAGAATTTAATTCGTGCTTTAATTGGTTGATGCACAAGTTGATTGTATTCGGTTTTTTCATAACTAATCATAGGTAGACGAGTATAATCTTCGTATGCATTGTAAATATTCGTTAGGAAACTTAAATCCGAATCATTTAATCGAGAATATTTTTTCATATGTAAGGAGTCAATCGGATGAATAGAATTTAAGGTTTGTTGACGATTGGCAAGAATTTTTTCACGTTTTATTTGTTTTAACTCATCGCTGAGAATTAATTCTTTTTTCATCCCAACTTGAAAACATTTATTCAATCGACAATACGAACAATCACGGCGTGTTTTATAATTAATTGAACATTTTTCATTCAAATATCGACATTGCAAGGCCGACAAGCCAAGTAGAGCTTTTCGACGAAAGAAAGCCTTACAACACATGCAAGTGATTACACCGAAATTAAAGCCAGTTGCTGCCGAACCACAAACTGTACAGATTAAGTCTTTTCGAATATTATTTGACGATTTCTTCAATGAAGGCACCAGATCGGACAAGGCCGGACATCTACGGCGAGACGGTGATAGATTAAGATCCATTTCAATGAATGGACTGTTGTTCCCTTTTTTCGACTTTGAAAAAAAAATGCTTCACTGTTTCTGAACACTAGAGTCAACGTGTTTTGTGCAAGCGAGTGTAGCGGTCGGATGCAATGAGCGACATCTTTTCGTGTTATGCTGATCGATTTTAGGAAAATGAAAAATAAATTCGAGCAAAAATGTTTTCAAATCATTTGAATGTTTTTCGAAAAGCAATTTTCAATTAATTTTCTCGACGATTTTTCGATTAATTTCGATTGGCTGGTGAATTTTAGTTTACGTGGTGGAAGAAATAGCAAACGTAAAACTCGTTTTACTTGCCGATTTGATTTTATTCGAACTTTTTAGCTTGAACAGATCGATAGACGAAACACGGAAAAAATGTTTTTCAAAAATCTATTCATTATTTTCGCTTGTCTTGCTGTTGCTTACAGTCAAACAGATGATGAAGAATCATTTTTATTCGTTACGAAACAAACAGCTAACCGTTTTATTGTACAAGATAAAGAATTAACTATTCGATATGGTTTATACAACTCAGGACCAACGTAAGAAAACGAAATAAATGAATTCGATTCGAAATTTGTTCGATTTTTAGAACTGTTTTTAATGTCAATTTGAATGATGTTCATAGTTATCCAAAAGATAAATATGAATTACTTGTTGGTACACTCACACCAAAATGGGAACGAATCAATGCGTAAGACAATTCGTCGAAACAATTGACTTTGATTTGTCTTCTTCTTTTTTTCTTCTTCTAGAGGAGCTAACTTAACACATGTTGTTGTTCTTAAACCCTTACAAAACGGAATCAGCAATAGTTCATCAGCTGTTGTTACCTATCAAAAAAGCGAAAAGAATACTGAAGTTCAAGTAAACTTTCTACGAGCAATTGAATGTATTCTTTTTTTGTTTTTCTATGTAGAAAACTTATTCATCCGAAATTGGCGATGTTTACATCATGACATCCCGTGAATATGATCGACGATTTTCATCACATATTGTAAATTCATCAAAGATTTAAAGAAAACCAATTGCTATCTATTCGAATATTTAGATCGATTGGATTCTTTTCACTGCTATGGCAAGTCCATGTATTGTTTTTCCATTCTTTCTCTGGTTCAACAGCAAACGAAAATATGAATCATTAGTTGTTAAAGAAAAACCAACCAAAAAAGTTCAATAGATCATTTAAAAACAAACAAACAAATCAAATCTACTTGTCTTTTGTTTTTCTTCTTCTCTTCATATTCATTTTCTTTTGAACTTGTCATGTCAACGGTGATCATGTGTGTGTTTTGAGTGTGTCATTTCGTCTCCCATGGTTATTGTTATTTGTTTCAAACAAAGAAAATCTTTTCATTTGTTGTTTGTTTTAGACTTGCCGTCGATCTTTATTTCCTTCTTTTTCTTTATTCTTTTTTTTTTTCGTTTTTGTTTATTGTTATTTATGCAGACAAAAAAAATATATGGGAAGATGATTTTAAAAAACAAAAAAGAAAAAGTCAAACTTCTTGATCATTGATATCGTTATTTGACGGTCGTCTACTGTTTATTTGTGCGCTAAGCACCGTTTCATTACTTGGATGTTTCGAGAGATTATTCAATGGTTTCTTTAGTTTAGTTAGACCATTTTGCATGTCTTTGCCAAGGTGTAGACTGAGACCGATTTCGCTTTTCGTTTGACGATATCGTCTTCGTTGAACATAATCATCGTCATTGGTGATTTTTGCTTGAATATAATGAACACAATCACGAATTATATTAACACTAGCTGTACGAAATTTCGAACCAGCTAAACAATAGAACAGAAAATTCGTCTAGAAAAAAAAACAGTTTTTGTTTTTCAATGAAGAAAACGAATGTTTAGAAGAAATCTTACAGCTGAACTCATTTGTAACCAAAGAACGGTTAGATTTGCTGTTAGAAAACGAATCTTTAATTTTTTAACATCATGATGTTTCGGTGGATTTATCTGACGAATATAATCAATAATAGCCGGTGTAGTAAATAAATAGAAACTCAACGAAACAGTCACAAGCATAAGTGTCAATTGTTGTTGTTTACGATTGAACGAAACAGCGTTCAATTGTTGAACGGCATTTTCAGGATTCATTAATGTTTTCGTTCGTTGTATTTTAGCCATATATAATTCATAAATAACGAAAACATTCGCTAATAAAAGTAAATCAGGCACAAAATAGAATATCGTTGGTTTAATAAAACGTATGATAGTTTGATATTGATGACGAACGCCACATTTCTGTTGAATTTTATCGACTGTATAGAGAAAAGGGAATGTCGAAGAGAATAAAATCAATGCAAATATTAGAAGTATCGAAATTGAACAACGTGCACGTTCGATTGTACAGAAACGTTTAGCTAAAAATGGCGAACGAACAGCAATACAACGTTCGATTGTCATGATAACCATAATCCAAACACTGCAAAATGTAACTAGATCAGTTAAATAAGCAAGACAACAATGCAGAATATACGATTGAATCCAATGTGAACTCGCAAGACTTGTTATATGAACAACAAGCACGGATATATCGAATATCGCTAAATAAGTTATGAATACACTTGAAGATGTATCACGTAATGAACGATGATTAATAACAATGAGTGCGAGACCATTGCCGAGAATTCCACAAATAACCATAATAATTTCGATGATTGTTATCCAAAAATTCACTTCCTGAATATATTCCATGATTTCCATTCGAATCATACTTTCATTGATAGTTTGTGTATTATTAATTATCGAATCTAATGATTTATCATTTGTTAAATTATGAGATGTCAAGTTTTTCTCAATCATGTCTTGATCTTCTAGAAATAGAACAATCGAAATTTTTTGACATTCCATAAATCAAAAGAAAAGATGAGTTCTTATTTTTGTCTCCTGCCTAAAGATATTCTATCCATATTACATTTACATATAGACTGTCTATGTGATGTTTTTTCCCGAGAGTTAACTCTGATTATCACTCAACAGTTAATTTGTCATAGACAGAATTTTTAATGTTTTTGATAAGAAAATAACTTACGTCTTGATTTTTTTTCCCGAAAAAAATGCCAATTATTGTCGATTTATTTTTCTATCTGAAAAATCAAAATCAATCGTGTTGTCAGATTTAGTAAAAGAAATTATTTGTCTTCGGAGTAAAATCAATATTAGTTTGCTTGTTTAAAGATCAAATAATCAATCGTCGAATGATTTACTTACTGATAAAAGCGTCAAGATTGACTTTATTCTTGCCTCAAGTACATCAGTGTCGAAAGAAAGTAGTTCTTTTGTTTATCTGATCGATATGTCGATTACTTCTCTCTTTTTCTCTGTCTCTATTTTGATTAATAAAGACACAAAAAATCAATTGATTTCTCTCGTTTTTTTGCGATCTCGTGTCAAAAGAAAAATACAACAATGAAAATCTCATTCTCAAGTTCTTTATGATTGTGAAACAATGAAATATATAGACACATAAACATGCACGTATAACTTAACACCCACACGCAATACGTTCCGAAGATTAATGATTCGAAATAATTATAGATAAAAGAAGAAAAAAATTCCTTTGATTAAATAACAATAGACAAGATTTCTATAAAAAAACATATGAATATACTCATGATATAGATGTTGATGTCGAGATATTCACTAACATCTGGTAAGATATTCTTGTTATTTCTATTGATTGTTGCTTTCACTCAATGGATTTCTCCTTTTTTAACCGAGATAAAGACAATCTAAAAACGACTGACCTTCATAATCTATAGTTTGCAATCATATCCAGATTTTGCTATTTTCCTCCTCGATTTTCTCTTCCTTGTCTCGTTAGAAAGATAATCGAACGAGAAAATGTTAGCAATATCAAAACAAAACGAAAGAACACCGAAGAAAGAAATAAGTTAATGTTAGTAATTTGCCTTTTGGTTTTGTTTTTTTGTGTTGATTATTAGCTGTTGATCATGTTTATAGGAAAGAGTGCGAGTCAAGTCCTTGAATGACGAATATTAACATTTAGCAAATCAATGATTTTCAATAAAAGACGAGAAGAAAATAAAAGATTATTAATGATGTATTCTGTTCTTTTTTTGTGTCCCCTATGTTTCCTTAATTAATATACAATATCTCGAAATTGATCTATATTAACTATCGAGAATATCAATGATATCCTGATGAGAAAAATATGTCCGTGGAGTATAGTCAAACAAATCAATCATTGTATTTGTCGGAGATCATAAGGTTTCGACTGTATACAAGACTAAGAACAGATGTTGAAACGCAGATAAACTAATAAGTATCTCGCATGCATAGAGAAAAACAAGTAAGTCGAAAGGAAAAATGTTTTCTTGACTAATTAAATCTAAATGCCATTCAAAAATAGAAGAAATTTAATTTGACAAGAAAAACGATTGATTAATATGTTGAGGAGGGTTTTTTTTATTTGATAAACAAGCTCAATGAGTGAGTTAGTCTCTTGAAGTTAATTGAATAAAATTGTTATTCATCGAAAACAATTTTCGCGCATGAAATGAACTCATTGACGGATTTTATTTGTGATAATATTGAAAATTTTTGTTTTGAATTAGTTTTTAATCAATCATCGAATGAACAGATTTCGTCGGATACCGAATACTTTCGTTTATCACAAAATTCTTCATCATATTGGATTAAAATTTTTATTTTATTCATTTATCTTAGTTTAAATATTCTACTTGATATACTAAAACGAATATTTTCAATGAATTATTCGAATGAAAAATATTATGAAATACTTGACTTAACAAATGATGATGATTATCAATCATATTTAAATCAAGAATTTCATTTAACTATCGAACAACGTTCATCGATAAAAATTCTTTAATTTTGTTTGAACATTGAATCAAGTTAACATAGGTTTATATAATAGATCACATTTGGCATCGATCGATGTCAATTTGATATTGGTTAAATTCGAACGAAAATCATTATCAATTGAAATTTGTGCCGAAAGAAATAAGAAAGCTGTACATGGCATTGAAATCGTAAATAAAACAAAGAAAACACGATCGAGTACGAGTGCAACATGTTGCCATTCATCTAAACGTTGTCGATTTATTGTTCGTAGGAAATCTGTATCGAAATATTCTTCATTGTTCGTATACAATGGTAATAACCATTCTGTATGAATATGTGTACGAATTTGTCGTAAACATTCGAGTAGATCAGTTGCCTTGAAAATGAAAAAGAGAAATGTGAACTTGTTTAGTGATTAAAGAATTTACTTGTTGATTTGTTGGTTGAATTGATATGATATTGGAAAGGCTTTTTGCGATACTACTTAAACGTCTTGGTGGATTATTAGTTTGTATTTCTTTGTTTTTCCGTTTCTCGATCGTACAATAAACAAACGGACTTAAATAATCTAATAGAATAACTCTCATATAAGTTGGTACACAAGAAATATAGGATGTTGTTGGACGATGATATAGATATAAAACATAAACTGTCATTATACACGAGAGAAACACAAGAAAGAAATTGCCATTACAAAATAATGTTAGAATAGGTATTTCATCGATGATTTCGTTTTAAAACTAAAGTAAATCGAACGAGACTATAATTAACATGACCGAAATCCGTGAGATGTTCTTCGGTAATGTCTGTATGAGATTGAATTAGTTCCCATTCGCCACGAATGAATTGTTGTCCTTGAATTGGACGTCGTTGATAGAATCTTATAGATTGTGTGTCATGTGCACCACTGCGAATAATTATCGTACAATGTTGCTGATCGAATGGGAAATAAGTTGCACGAACTTTGCAAATTGTTTTCCAAAGATCTTGAAACATGAATCGAACGTAACCTGAGAAGAAGAAAAAGAGATTGTATGTTGCTTATTTATTTCAAATCTATCTACCATCGTGTCGAAGAATAACAGCGTAGTGTTCACGATTTCGTGAATATTTGCCATCAGCTGAATTGACAACAACAACATCCGGTGTCCACAAATAATTTGAACCAACTGAAAGTTCACTGATATTAAAACGAGATAAATTCCATGACATGTACGGATCACACCAAGCACATGTCAATTGTATGTTACTCGTCATAACCTGAGCTTTTTCATCGACACTTTCAACTTGAAGTAGAATTAAATTCGTATGAACTCTGGTTATACCGGGCTCGGGACAAACCTTTTGATCGTAGCCTCTCTTGAGAAATAATGATCGTCGTAATTCAACTTCATTGGCATTAGCGAATGAAATCGAGATATGTGTGAAAACAATTAAGAGAACAAGTCCTTTAAGGACATGAATAGATTCAGTCGAATGTAACATAAGAAAATACTTGTCTGATTTCAATAGAAGAATGTTCTTGTTCAATGCGAAAAAGAAAAGAAATAACAAACTGACAGTTGATAGAAAGACGAAGACTAAGGGGAAAAAGAAAAAGACAAAATCGAAGAAAATTCTCTTAGGATTGATTTGCTTTGTATGTAAATCGATCTTGTATTGAAATTGACAAGCAAAAAGACGTCTCTTTGCATTTCTCTAAATACTCTCAATTTCTTTTTTTCTACATCTTTTCTTTTTCGAATTCTAGTGGATAGAAAAACTCTATTAATATATGCCTAAGTTGTTAATCGAGTCAATACTATACCCGGAAGTCATCAAGAGAGAAAAGAAAAAGACTAACCGAGAACAAATCTCGATTGAATATGCTTACATCAATAAAATAAAAAAAAGAAAATTGTTATCTTATTTTGTTCCTTTTCTTCTTCTTCTCTTTCTCTTTCTGTTTCTTTCTTTGCTGATTTCGATGATTTTTATATACAATGATGATCAACATGCGTTTAACTATTCATTGTGCAAAAAAAAAGGCTGAATATTTCGTTAAATTAATTGAAAAGAATCTATTGTTCTCTTATGATTTTTATTGAATAACATCCGTTATGGAGCCAAAGAAGTCAGTTCATGTTCAATTGAAATTTATTCATACAAAAGAGAAAGAGAAAGAGAGGGAGAGAGAGAAAAAAGAAATGCAAGCAAACATATCTACACAAATAGTTTACTATTTGGTTTTTTGATCGATTCTTTAATTGTAACAAACAGTTAAAAAAAGGCAAAGAAAAAGAAAACTATTTCTGCTTCGATTTTTTTTTGACAAAATTATATATACATATGATGTTGCTATGAGATGTTTGTAGGTAAGTAAACGTCGAACTTATGCTTGAAAATAACAACAAACTATTAAAATGCTCTTTAAAATCAAGTCGATTTCTTTCTTCGTGCTTGAGAAAAGAAGAGAAGAGAAAGTATATATGAGCAAGACTGGATAAATAGTGACTTTTTCTTTTTCTTTAAATAGAGAGGGATACATTAGAATATTTCAACATAGCAATTAAACGTAAGTATTGAATGAAAAGAACGCGTATTCTGTTATTTGCACGAAAGAGCCGTTTTTTTTTGTGTCTTCTTTAACATGAACACTCAAACGATTGAAATAAAAAAGAAAGAAAGAGAAAAACAACAATAACACTAACAGAGAAAGCATTTGTGCGTAGTTATATACTTTGCAATAATTTCAATTTTGTATTTATTTTATTTACATACATACTC
>Ga0209963_1001899_pt1 | contig 11284 bp, 7 predicted proteins | sample ThiBio_1000_biof_2_FD_183957 | JGI IMG/M metagenome (GOLD analysis project Ga0209963, IMG submission 183957) | Wastewater bioreactor microbial communities from Cape Town, South Africa - Thiocy_cont_1000_biof (SPAdes) | ecosystem: Engineered > Bioreactor > Thiocyanate-remediating >...
AATAATTTATAAAACTTTAATATTTTTAAATAATTATAAAATAATAATAATTTATAAAACTTTAATATTTTTAAATAATTATAAAATAATAATAATTTATAAAACTTTAATATTTTTAAATAATTATAAAATAATAATAATTTATAAAACTTTAATATTTTTAAATAATTATTAATTTATAAGACATTTAATATTTTAAATAATTTTAAGACTTTAATATTTTAAATAATTTTAAGACTTTAATATTTTTAAATAATTTAAGACATTTAAGACTTTAATATTTTTAAATAATTTTAAGACATTTAATATTTTAAATAATTTAAGACTTTAATATTTTTAAATAATTTTAAGACATTTAATATTTTTAAATAATTATAAATTAATAATTTATAAAACTTTAATATTTTAAATAATTTTAAGAAATTTAATATTTTTAAATAATTTTAAGAAATTTAATATTTTTAAATAATTATAAATTAATAATAAGACATTTAATATTTTTAAATAATTTTAATATATTTAATATTTTTAAATAATTATAAATTAATAATTTATAAAAATCAGCTGCGCTGATTTCTCGACAAACTTTGTTTGTCTTGGACATTTAATATTTTTAAATAATTTTAAGACTTTTAATATTTTTAAATAAGGCTTTTAATATTTTTAAATAATTATAAAATAATAATTTATTAAACTTTAAATATTTTTAAATAATTAAGACTTTAATATTTTTAAATAATTATAAATTAATATAAATTAATAATTTATATAATTAAATAATAAATTTGCAAAAAAGTTCATTATCGAAAACAACTTTAGAATTATAATTTGTTGGAATACCATATAATTCTCTCATAGTTTTATTTTGTATTTCAAGCTCATAATCATTTAATTTTTTATTTTTTGAAATCCAATTAACTTTACTAGTAGTAACATAATAAAAAGATTTACAACCACCATAACTATTATATACATTAATATTATTATTATTAACATAAATTACAAATTTATGATTTTCTACATTATTAACCATTTCACAAACATAAAATCCTTTCATTTCTCTTAAATCTTGAAAATTAATTGGAACAAATGGATTATTAACCTTTACATTTTTTTCTGGAACTCTATTACTCATAAATTCATTTATTAAAAATTCAATATATTCGGCACCATTAAAACAAATATAATGCTCATTTTCAAAATCAAAATCAAATTCACCAGTGCTTTCTGAATACTTTCTAAATTTTTCAACATCTTCAATTCCGTTAAGAATATACTTATTTATTTTATCATACATTTGTTTTTAAAAAAAATAAAATGTTTGTATTTTATTGAATAACAAAATAAATAATGATATGTTATAAAATTATAAATAATAATAAATATTTAATATTTATGTATTTTTATTATTATATTAACTTTAATAAAAATCAATTAATCAAACATTAAAATATAAATATTATATTATTAAATAATATATTAATAATATTATCTAATTTAATTTATTAAACCACAGGAACTTTAGTTCCTTCAATTTATAACATTTATGTGCGTAGCAAAATTAATTATTATTCATGTAACATAATATTTATTATATAATAATATTATTAAAAAATATAAGTATATATATTTTCAATATTTATGAATATAAATAGTCGGTTATCCTTTATAAATAATTATTATACATAACATGCTATAAATATATAGCATATTATGAAATCAATTATGTATAAATGATAACACATGTATTGATTTCATAATTTCGAAAAATTGTATAATATTTATAATATAATAATAAGTTAATAATTTTTAAAAATAACAAGATATTAACTTTTTAAATAAGTTATTAATTTTATAGAAATAATAAATTACTCACTTTCTATAAATAATAATAATTAACTTTTAAGAGTAATAATTTATTTATATAAAAATAATAAAATATTTAGAAATAATATAATATTTTAAAATAATATATGTTAAAATAATTATAAATAATATGCTAATAAATTATATTTTAATATTTATTAAAGTATTTAGCTATAATATTTTATTAAAATATTTAGGAATAATATTTTAATCACACAAAATAATATTAAGTTCGTTAATGATAAACATTATTTTATTAAAATATATTTGAATAAAATTTAATAAAATATTTAGAAATAATATTTCATTAAAGCTTATAAAAATAATAATTAATTATAACATTTATCAAATATTAAAAAAATAATATTTAATAAAATAATATTTATTAAAATATTTAATAAAATAATATTTATTAAAATATTTAATAAAATAATATTTATTAAAATATTTAATAAAATAATATTTATTAAAATATTTAATAAAATAATATTTAACAAAATAATATTTATTAAAATATTTAATAAAATAATATTTATTAAAATATTTAATAAAATAATATTTAACAAAATAATATTTATTAAAATATTTAATAAAATAATATTTAATAAATTATATATAAAATATATAATTTAAATTAATATATTGTTAATAAATATATTAGTCAATTATTTTAGTTATATACAAATATAATTCATAATATATTGATAATATACTATATATAAAGAAAATATTAAAATATTATTTTAAACATTTTAAACATTATTTTTTAATTATCATAAATATTATATTCTAATTATCATAAATGTTATTTCTTAAACATTATTTTTAAAAATTATAAAATAATATTTATTAAAATATTAAATAATATTTAAATATCTTAATATTATTTTAGATAATATCTTAAATATCTTAAAATATTATTTTATTAAATATATTAAATATCTTAAAATATTTATTTTATTAAATATCTTAAAATATTTATTTTATTAAATATCTTAAAATATTATATTATTAAATATCTTAAATATCTTAATATTTATTTTATTTAATATTTTAAATATCTTAAAATATTATTTTATTAAATATCTTAAATATTTTAAAATATTATTTTATTTAATATCTTAAAAAATCTTAAAATATATTAAAATATTATTTTATTTAATATCTTAAAATATATTAAAATATGTTAAAATATTATTATATTGAATATGTTAAAATATCTTAAATATCTTAAAATATCTTAAAATGTTATTTTATTGAATATCTTAAAATATCTTAAAATATTATTATATTGAATATGTTAAAATATCTTAAAATATTATTATATTGAATATGTTAAAATATCTTAAAATATCTTAAAATATCTTAAAATATTATTTTATTAAATATGTTAAAATATCTTAATATATTAAAATATTATTTTATTTAATATCATAATATTATTTTATTTAATATCTTAATATTATTTTATTTAATATCTTAATATTATTTATAAAATTTTTCAAAATTATGAAATCAATACATGTGTTATCGTCTATACATAATTGATTTCATAATGTGCTATATATTTATAGCATGTTATGTATAATAATTATTTATAGAGGATAACTGACTATTTATAATCATAAATATTGAAAATATATATAAACTTATTAAAATTCTCAAATTTATTGATATTTTTAATCCAATAAATATTATAAAAATTATATATTTATATATTTACAAATATTATCAATAATATAAAGTTTAGTATAATGTTTAATATATAAAATTTCATAGAAATATTATTATAAATTATTTATTTTTTTCAAAAAAAAATTACAATGACGGCTTTTGAAAAATACAATTCTCAAGAAAATTACAAAAACTTAGCTTCTGTCTATAAAGAACCTGATAACTACAGAGCATTTATTGAAGATACATTCTTTGGCGGAAATAAATGGTATGAAGTTAATTTTAAACGATTATTAAACGATACTAAGAAAATTCATCGCGAAGTTCTAGATAATATTGTTGTTAGAAATAAATATAATTTATATTCAATAGATTATGATAATTTACCTCAAGATTTAGATGAGATTTTATTTAATGAAAAAACAACTCTTGATGAAGTTCATTATTTCATGTCATACTTGAATTCAAGAAAAAATGAAGACAAGAAAACACATGATAAACTTTTGAAGCTTTATGATGATTTTGTTAAAAACTATGAAGAATTTAATAAACCTTTAATTGAAGGACCTTTTGATAAATCAAAAATAGTTATTATTTATAATAAATTATTAGGAACAGATAAATTAACATTAAATCAATCACTAGATCAAGATTTGGTTTCTGAAATACCTGAATATACTTATGTTAAAGTTTTAAATAATGCTTATCATTTTTGTATTCTTCAAGATTTTGTTCAAAATTTACATGAGCTAGATAAAAATGATAAAGAATTAAAAAATAAATTGGATAACTGGGTTGAGATTTTTATTGAATTATGTTGTAAATTTGGTAGAAAATATACTTCATCATATATTTATCCAAGTAAATATATTAACGATGATGATGTTTGCGATTTATTTGATATTATGCTCTGTGAATTAAATTTTTTGGAATTAAAAACAAAAGATAGTCATGTTGATGAGTGGGTTGAATTAATTAATAAATTAAGATATTGGTCTACTTTTTTGGAATATAATAAATTTTAAATATAATACATATTAATATATCTAATAGATATATTATTTAATTGATATTATCATTCCAATAAAATAAATTATATTTATAAAAATAATAAATTATTAAATGTTTTTATGAAATAATAAATATAATTTAATAAATTATTAAATGTTTTTATGAAATAATAAATTATATTTAATAAATTATTAAATGTTTTGATAAAATAAATTATATTTAATAAATTATTAAATGTTTTGATAAAATAATAAATTATATTTAATAAATTATTAAATATTTGATAAAATAATAAATTATATTTAATAAATTATTAAATATTTGATAAAATAAATTATATTTAAAGAAATAATTTATTATATTTAATAAATTATACTTGATAAATTGTATTTGATGAATTGTATTTGGTGAATTATTAGGTTTTCTGAGAAATAATATATTATATTTGAAGGAATAATTTATTATTAAATGTTTGAAAAATAATAAATTATATTTAAAGAAATAATAAATTATATTTAAAGAAATAATAAATTATATTTAAAGAAATAATAAATTATATTTAAATAATTATTTAATATTAAATTATTTTTGGAGAAATATTTGAAGAAATAATAAATAATATTTAATATAATATTTTAAAGAAATAATATTTTTAAGAAATAATAAATTATATTTAATAAAATATTTTAAAGAAATAATATTTTGATGAAATAATAAATTATATTTAAAATAATTATTTATTAAATTAATAAATATTTTGATGAAATAATAAATTATATTTAAAATAATTATTTAATAAATTATTAAATATTTTGATGAAATAATAAATTATATTTAAAATAATTATTTAATAAATTATTAAATATTTTGAAGAAATAATAAATTATACTTAATATAATATTTTGAAGAAATAATAAATTATACTTAATATAATATTTTGAAGAAATAATAAATTATACTTAATATAATATTTTGAAGAAATAATAAAATTATATTTAATATAATATTTTAAAGAAATAATATTTTGAAGAAATAATAAAATTATATTTAATATAATATTTTAAAGAAATAATATTTTGAAGAAATAATAAATTATATTTAATAAATATTTTAAAGAAATAATATTTTGATGAAATAATAAATTATATTTAAAATAATTATTTATTAAGTTAATAAATATATTTAAGAAATAATAAATTATACTTAATATAATATTTTTAAGAAATAATAAATTAAATAATAAAAATTAAAAGAAATAAAAAATTATATTTAATAAATTATTAAATATTTTTAAGAAATAATAAATTAAATAATAAAAATTATATTTAATAAAATATTAAATATTTTTAAGAAATAATAAATTAAATAATAAAAATTATATTTAATAAATTATTAAATATTTTTAAGAAATAATAAAAATTATATTTAATAAATTATTAAATATTTACAGATTATAATTAAATTTATATATTAATACGTAAATAATACTAGCATTTACTTGTTTATAATGATTAGTATCAAAAATATTTGCATTTTCACAAATATTTTTAAAATATATATCCATCTCATTTGATAGATAATCAATAAAATTATTTAAATTATTTTCTTGATTAATGTCTATATTTTCCACAACATTTTCAACAAAATTATCATTAACTATAACATCTTCAGGATTTGTATATAATACTACATTTAAATTATTTATTTTTTCAATAATTTCTAAATTTCCTGATTCATATAATTCTCGTAATTTATAAACACAATATGTTCTTAATGAATCATAAAATATTGTATTTTTAGCATACATTTTATCGCTAACATTATGTAAATATAATTCAATTAAATCTTTATTTCTTAATAAATTAATTAATAAATCATCATTTGAATAATATTTAGTAATTATACAATTATTATAAAATTCATATAATTTATCGTTAACCTTACTAAAAGTATTCATTCTATTTACAAATTGTTCAATATTAGTAAATACTTTAGTGAATTTATTATTATCCAATTTAAAAGGTATTGTTTTCTGGTTTAAAAATACACCATATTTGACAAGAGAATCTAAATCTTCATCAGAATATTCAATTGGTCCATTTTTTAAAGTAAATGACCATAATTTATTATTTAAAACATAAAATATTTCAAGATTTTCATCTAATTTAAAATATATATTTAATAATTCTTTATCTCTAAATAATCTTAACTTACAAGCTAAAATATTTATTTTATAATCATTTATATTTATATTTTCAATTTTATTATTTTTATTGTGTGAATAATTTAAAATATTATTATTTGTGATTTTATTGATAACTTTATTTTGTTTATTAACACGTTTATAGTATAAATAATATGAAGAAACTAAAAATGTTGCTGATATAGCGAAGCATATATGTTTTATCATTTTTAAAATTAAAAAGATTTATTATAAATTAATTTTTGTATTAATACATAAATATCTGCAGCTTCTGTATATTGTCTTTTCACAGTATCAAATTTATTAATTGTATGACAAATATAACCAAGATATTTATTATATTTAGGTATTGATTTATCATAATCAAAATTAAAATAATTATATCTTAATAAATATACAATTTTTGAATCTAATTTATTAAATGTATGACCATCTAAAGATTTTATTTTATTAATAATAAATATATTATTATTATACATTAAACCACATATTGTATTATAACAATAATTTCTAATTGTCATGTTTTTATATAATGTTCTAATATATAATTTTCTACTTAATGGATGTAAATATAATCCAAGTAAATCTTGATTTTTAATAAGTTCAAGATATTTTTTATCATAAGATTCTGTCATAATAATATTATTATAATATTGAAACAATTTATTACTTATATATATTTCATTATGACCATAATTAATCATATCATTATATAAAACACCAGAACATTTAAAAATATATTCTTCAATAGACGTAAAAACTTTTGTGAAATTATTAGACTTTGAAGTTTTAGGTATAAATGATTTATCTTTAAAATAACCATGTATGATTAATGAATATAAATCATAATTCGTATATTCATATATACCGTTTATTAAATCGTGTGAATATAATTTATTATTGTTAATCCAATATATTCTATCATTATTATTTCTATAAAAATTAATAATATGTTTTTTATCTTCGAAATTTCTTAACTTGTATAATAACTTGAACATTTTATATTAATAAATAAATATAAGCTTATTCTTTTGATATTAATTTATATTAAATATATATTAAAAAATATATTAAAGAATATATTAAACAATATATTAAAGAATATATTAAACAATATATTAAAGAATATATTAAACAATATATTAAAGAATATATTAAACAATATATTAAAGAATATATTAAACAATATATTAAAGAATATATTAAAAAATATAGTAAAAATATATTAAACAATATAGTAAGAATATATTAAACAATATATTAACAATATACTAAAGAATATATTAAGAATATATTAAATAATATATTAAATATATTAAAAAATATATTAATTTAGCATCTCAAATTTACGAGGTGTTAACAGTTTTTCTTGAATTTGTTGCACAAATTCTCGAAAACGTTGTTTTCTTGAAATAATGTATGAAAGTGGTAAAGTTATATATTAATTAAATATATAATTTTTAAAAATTTTAATAAAATGATTTTAGACATAAACTTTAAAGGATTTAATCCTGATTCAGAATTTTGTGATCATACATTTATTAATAATAAATTATATATTATTAATAAACATAAATCAGATATTTATATTAATATTATTGAAGATTATATATTAAAACATAAATATATACATCGTGGTATCAGTGCATTAATTAAAGAAAATATATTATATGTATTAGATGATGATTTAGATATACATAAATATAATATAACTGATTTAAAATATATTGAGACAATTGAAATATGTAATAATATTAACATTAATGTTAATTTAGATTTTGTTGATTTTAATAATATCAATTTTAAAAATATTAGAAAATATAAATGTATATTAACTTATTGTGATAAACCATATATAGTTATGTTTGTTGAAAATGTTAAAAATATTATGTGTCGTATATTTGATGTTAATAATAAGAAAAATTATTATATTATTGTTGGAGAAGGTAAATATATTAAAAATAAATATTATTATGATTATGATATTGTTGAAAATATTTATTTTACAATATCTTATAATAATGAAAATATATATATTTCACATAATAATAAAATAGTAACTTTCAATACAAAAACTAATTCAATAATAAATGAGACAATAAAATTTAAAATTTCAAAAGGTATATATAGAGATTCAGGTGATATTATTCCAATGAATAATACGAAATTTTTAATACATTATGAAAATGATAAATGTAGTAATGTTAAAATATATAATATAGATTCAAAAGAAATAATTGAATATAAAAATAATTGTGAATATTATTTAAATAATAATATTATTAAAGGAAATATATGTTTAGTTAATGGACAATTATGCATAGTAACAAATCCAACTCTCTCAATATTTAATAATGATGATAAAATGGTTAAATTAGGAGAATCGTTTATACCTTTAAGTATATTAATTGAAAGATGTGGATTAATAAAATCAATGTTTTATGATTTAAAAGATAATTTTAATTTAAATGAAATTCAAAATGAATTATTTAAAAATATTGATTGTTATGTTGAATATATAAAAACCAATAATATTGAAAATGCTATGGAATTATATAAAATTATGAATTACTTGGAAGATATTGATTTGGAACATATTGTATGTCATATTACCAAAAATATATATTTAAATTATGAAGATAATACAATTTATGATATATTAGAAATGTTATATAAATCACCATTTACAATACAATTTATTTATTTATTAAATCAAATTTTGGATATTAAAGATTACGAAGAAATTATTGAAAATTTAGAAGATAAACAATGTTATAATTATATATTAAAATATAATTTAATAAGAAATAGTATAAGATTTAAATATATTTATTGTGATAATACTAAAAGCAAATTAGTTGATCAATAAATATTTAATTTAGACAACTAAAATTGATGAAATTAAAATGTCAATAATATTAATATAAATATATTTATTAAATATATTTTAACATATTTGTTAAATATTATTAATTAAATAATTATTTATTTAACTATTATAATTAAATATTTATTTATTTTAATTATTATAATTATTTATTGATTTAATTATTATAATTAAATATTTATTTATTTATTTAACTATTATAATTAAATAAATATTTATTTAACTATTATAATTAAATATTTATTTATTTAACTATTATAATTAAATATTTATTTATTTAACTATTATAATTAAATATTTATTTATTTAACTATTATAATTAAATATTTATTTATTAACTATTATAATTAAATATTTATTTAACTATTATAATTAAATATTTATTTATTTTAAATATTTTATTATTAATATATTTATTAAACATATTAATTATTAAGTATTTATTTAATAATATATAAAATATTATTTATATATTAAATCTTCAATAATTTAATGCTTATATAAATGAAGATAAACAAATATTTTAGAAATTTAATTTAAAAGAAATATTTAGAAATTTAATTTAAAAGAAATATTTAGAAATTTAATTTAAAAGAAATATTTTAAAATTAATTTAAAAGAAATATATATTAATATATTAAATAATTTAAATAATTTTTAAAAAAATGAACAAAATAATTTTAAACATAGGTTTTAGACATTTTCATTTTTATCATGGATTATGTGATTATGTATATATAAATAATTTATTATATATTGTTTTTAGATCAGGTGATAATATTCATATATGCATTATTAAGGATTTTATATTAATTGAAAAATATGTCCATTCAGGTATACATGCATTAATTAATAACAATATATTATATATATTTGATAAAACACAAATTTTATATAAATATAATATTATTGATTTTAAGTATATCGAAACTATAAAACTAAATAATATAAATAATATTAATATTAATATAGATAATATTAATAATATTAATTTAAAAGATATTGATTTAGATGATATTGATAAAATAAAATCAAAATTGATATATTGTGATAATCCATATATAATAATATACCACCTTAAAAATAATGTTTGTCGTATATTCGATTTTTATGATAATAAAAATTATTACATATCAACTGATGTAAATTTTGAAGGTTTAGATATATCATATAATAATAATAATATATATTTTTCATATAATAATAAAACTATGATATTTAATATTAAAACTAAATTAATTACTAACGAAATTATAAATTATATAATTCCAAATGGTAAATGTAAAAATTTAGGTGAAATATATAAATTAAATAATACCAAATTTATTATTTATAATGGTGATAATATATATCAAAGTAACAAAATATATAAAATTGATACAAAAGAAATAATAGAATATATTGATCGTGATTATATGTATATGGAAAATTATAATATTAAGGATAATATATATATTGATTATGAAGGAATATATATTTTGACAAAGTCAACTATTTCTATATTTTCTGAAAATAATAATGATAAAATGGTAAAATTAGGTGAATCATTTATACCTTTAAATATATTAATTAAAAGAAGTAAATTAATAAAATCAATGTTTTTAGATTTAAAAGATAATTTTGAATTAAACGAAATTAAAAAT
>Ga0209963_1001900_pt1 | contig 11281 bp, 9 predicted proteins | sample ThiBio_1000_biof_2_FD_183957 | JGI IMG/M metagenome (GOLD analysis project Ga0209963, IMG submission 183957) | Wastewater bioreactor microbial communities from Cape Town, South Africa - Thiocy_cont_1000_biof (SPAdes) | ecosystem: Engineered > Bioreactor > Thiocyanate-remediating >...
AGGCGTCGCCCATGCGGTCGGTGAACTCGGAGATGCGCGCGTCGAGCTCGCTCAGCAGCACGTGGCCGCGAGGATCGCGGTTCATGAAGTGGGCGGCGATGAAACCGGCGCCGATGCCCAGCACGAACCACAGGAGCTTCTTCATGTCACCACTTCCTCGCGCAACGCCGCAGGCGCGGCATCCCTCCATCGTAGGCGGAAACGCAGGAGGACGCCGGGCTGCCCCGGCGTCCTCCTGCTCTGCTCGCGAAGAGCGCGGCTGCGTCAGCGAGCCGCGTAGTACTCGACGACCAGCTGCACGTCACACGTGACGGGCACCTCGGCCCGCTTCGGGCGACGCACCAGGCGCGCCTGCAGCTTGTCGAGCTCGACCTCGAGGTAGCCCGGGACCGGGGGCAGCACGTCGGCGTGACCGCCGGCGGCAGCGACCTGGAACGGCTCGGTGCCCTCGGAGCGCTCCTTGATGTGGATGAGCTGGCCCGGCTTCACGCGGAACGACGGGCGGTCCACGATCTGGCCGTCGACCAGGATGTGACGGTGCACGACGAACTGGCGGGCCTGCGCGGTGGTGCGGGCGAAACCGGCGCGCAGCACGAGCGCGTCCAGACGCATCTCGAGCAGCTCGACGAGGTTCTCACCCGTCAGGCCGTCCTTGCGGCGGGCCTCGTTGAACGCGATGCGCAGCTGCTTCTCGCGGATGCCGTACTGCTCGCGCAGACGCTGCTTCTCACGGAGCCGGACGGCGTAGTCGCTGTCGGCCTTGCGCTTGGTGCGGCCGTGCTCGCCGGGGCCGTAGGGGCGCTTCTCGAGGTAGCGCGCGGCCTTCGGGGTCAGGGCGACGCCGAGCGCACGGGACAGACGGACCTTGCGGCGGTCCTGGGACTTCGTTGCCACGAAGTGTTCCTTCCGATGACGCGGCCGTGTCTTTCACGGCTCGCGGACGTATCACCCGACTCCGCCCTTCCGATCCGCACGCCGGGGCGCACCGGAAGGTGTTCCAGGAGGAGGGGGATGCCCGAAAACTCGGTTTCGAGCCGCTCCAGTCTACCAGAGCGGTCCCGCGGTCACCGTCCCTCCCTCGCTGTGCCGTCCACCCGCGCCCTGCCGCTCGTCACAGCCCCGCCACAATCGCCGACGTCAACTCCAGTGACGGAGATGAGCGGCGTCGCCACGCATCTCGGCCACGGGAGCCAATGTCGCGGAATTGCGGGCGTGCACGACGGACGCGCGCGACGGGTGGGCACAGCGCGACGGGTGGGCGCAGCGCGGCGCGCGGGGATCACCCGGCGAGGGACTCGGCGAACGTCAGCATGCCCGCGGGATGGAACGGCGGGCCGATCCGCAGGGCGGCCAGCGGGTACCAGCCCACCGTCGTGTCGCTGTCCCGCACCGGCAGCCGCGCCGCCTCGGGCAGGGCTTCGAGAGCCGCGGAGCGGATCGCGTAGACGAAGACGATCTCGTGGCCGGGCTTGCCGTGGTTGTCGAAGATGTTCTCGGTCACGCCCAGCAGCTCGGCGGAGTCGAGCTCGACGTCGAGCTCCTCCCGGAACTCGCGGCGGATCGCGTCGGCCGCGTTCTCACCGAACTCGATGCCTCCCCCCGGTGCGCGGAGGTAGCGGTCGCGACGTGCGCTGGCGGCGTACTCCTCCGCGAGGACCCGCCCATCGCGCACCAGCAGACCGACGGCGATCGCCCGCACGCGGGGACGTGAGGCGAGCGATTCGGCGTACCGCGCCACCGCTCCGCCGTACTCGGGGAGGAGCGCCGCCACCGTGCCCAGCGCCTCCCGCAGGGCGCCGACCGACTTGCCGTCCTCGTGCAGGGCGAGCGCCAGGAACGCGCGCGCGGACTCTGCGAGCGGGTCGTCGTGCGGCACCGCCCTCAGCAGTGCGATCGCCGCGGACGGCGCGCCGGTGTTGCGCAGCGAGCTCGCCAGCTGGATGACGGCCCTCGTCCGCCACGGCCCGTGCAGGCCGGCCTCGAGAGCGGCACGGTACAGCGGGATCGCGGCGTCCTCCTCGCCGAGGAAGTCATGCAGCGACGCACGCTCGAACAGGGCCCTCGCATCCCCCGGCGTGCGCTCGTTCACGAGCGCGTCGAGCTGAGCACGCATCCGTTCCGCGTCCGTGTCGTCCGCATTCGCCCAGAACTCGTCGATGCGCGCGTCCCAGGAGCTCATCCGCCCATTCTGCACCGACGCCGCGGCGCCCCCGCCGATCTTCGTCAGGCATCCCCGAGGATGCGCCGGATCTTCTCCAGCCGCGCCTGGACCTCGCGCTCCTGGCCGTGCCCCGTCGGCTCGTAGTATCGCCGGCCGCGCAGGTCGTCGGGCAGATACTGCTGCGGCACGACGCCGACCTCGCTGTCGTGCGGGTACACGTATCCCTTGCCGTGCCCGAGCCGCTTCGCGCCCGGATAGTGGGCGTCGCGCAGCGGCTTCGGCACGCGCCCGAACCCGCCGGAGCGCACGTCCGCGATCGCCGCGTCGATCGCGAGGTACGCGGCGTTCGACTTCGCCGTCGTCGCGAGGTACGCGGTCGCCTCCGCGAGCGGGATCCGCCCCTCCGGCATCCCGATGAACGCCACCGCATCCGCCGCCGCGACGGCGATCTGCAGCGCCTGCGGGTCGGCCAGCCCGATGTCCTCCGCCGCCGAGATCACGAGGCGGCGGGCGATGAACCGCGGGTCCTCCCCCGCCTCGATCATCCGTGCGAGGTAGTGCATCGCCGCGTCCACGTCGGAGCCGCGGATGGACTTGATGAAGGCACTGATCACGTCGTAGTGCTCGTCGCCCTGCCGGTCGTAGCGCAGGAGCGCCTTGTCCACCGCCTGCGCGACGTCGTCGGCGGTCACGACCGGCGTGGCGTCCTCGCCGGCGTGGACGGCTGCCGCAGCCTCCAGACCCGTCAGAGCGCGACGTGCGTCGCCCGACGACAGCCGCACGAGCGCGCTGCGCGCCTCGGGATCGAGCGAGACCGCGCCGCCCAGCCCGCGCGGATCCGACACCGCGCGGTCCACAAGCATGCCGAGGTCGTCGTCGCTGAGCGGCTGGAGGGTCAGCAGCAGCGAGCGCGAGAGCAACGGCGAGATCACGGAGAACGAGGGGTTCTCCGTCGTGGCGGCGATGAGCACCACCCAACCGTTCTCGACGCCGGGCAGCAGGGCGTCCTGCTGAGCCTTCGTGAACCGGTGGATCTCGTCGAGGAACAGAATCGTGGACTGCCCGTACAGGTCGCGCTGCGTCATCGCGTCCTGCATGACCTCCCGGACGTCCCGCACCCCCGCGGTCACCGCGGACAGCTCCACGAACCGTCGGCCCGACGACCGTGCGATCGCCTGCGCCAGCGTCGTCTTGCCCGTCCCCGGCGGACCCCAGAGGATGACGGAGACCGATGCCGCCGCCTGCGCGTCCGGATCCGCGAGCGTCACCAGCGGCGAGCCCGGACGCAGCAGGTGCTGCTGGCCGGCGACCTCCTCGAGGCTCGTCGGCCTCATCCGCACGGCCAGGGGGGTCTGTCCCTGGAACAGCGCGGTGGAGGAGGTCACCGATCAAGGCTACTGGCGGGGGCCGACAGCGGCGCCCGATATGATCGACGCGGCCCGGATCCGCCGCATGCACGGCCTCGGCGAGGGCTGACCGATGTCGGCGAGGCCCAGGCACAGGGAGGTTCCGTGGCGACGGGTGGCAAGAACCGTGACGCGCGCGCGGCGCGCGAGCGCGTCCGGCTGTACCAGGCACGGCAGGAGCTGCACGACGCCCGCGCGCTGCGGCGGCGCCGGGACAACGTCGTGGCGTCGGTCGTCGGAGGCATCCTCATCCTGGTGATCGTGGGTGGTCAGCTCGCCTTCTACACGCTCGGCCCTGGTGTGCCGAAACCGTCGCCGTCGCCCTCTGCGACCGTCGGATCGCCGTCGCCCTCTGCCACTCCCTGAGCCCGCGCGCGACGTCCCGGGCGCACCTCACGCCGTACGCGCCGGGATGCCGCCTAGTAGGCTGAGAAGTCCTCCGTTCCCCCACCAGGCGGCGTCGCCGCGATGAGGTGCATCCCGTGACTGCAGACGCACAGACCCACGAGTCCGTCCCGACCCCGGATCCGACCGCGGATGCGGCGTCCGCCGATCAGGCGGATGCCGTGACGGACGCACCGGCCGGCCTCGACGTCCCCGTGGACGCGCCGGTGGAGCCGGAGTCGACCGAGCCGGAGGCCGACGCCGAGCCGCAGACCGACCCGGAGCCGACCGAGCCGGAGGCCGCCGGGGCGGAGGCCGACGCCCAGCCGTGGGGTCGCGTGGATGCCGACGGCACCGTGTCGGTGCGCGAGGGCGAGACCTGGCGCGTCGTCGGCGAGTACCCGGACGGAACCGTCGAGGAGGCCCTGGCCTACTTCGAGCGCAAGTACACCGACCTCGCCGGCGAGGTCACGCTCCTGGAGGTGCGGCACCGCCGTGCCGGAGCGGCGTCCTCGGGGCTTCGCTCCACCGCGGAGTCCCTGCGCGGCAAGGTCGAGGGCGCTGCCGCCGTCGGCGATCTGCGTGCCCTCGACGCGCGGCTGGTGGCGCTGATCGGAGAGCTCACCGTGGCCACCGCGGCCGAGTCGGCCGCGGCTCGCGAGGCCGTCGAGCAGGCGATCGCCGAGCGCACCGCGATCGTCGAGCGTGCCGAGGCGCTCGCGGCGCGCGATCCGCGCAGCGTGCAGTGGAAGCAGACGACGGCGGAGATGTCCGAGCTGTTCGACCAGTGGCAGACCCAGCAGCAGCACGGCGCCCGGCTGCCCAAGTCGGTCTCCCAGCAGCTGTGGAAGCGCTTCCGGGACGCCAGGGCGACGGTGGACAAGCAACGTCGTGAGTTCTACGCGGAACTCGACGGGGTGCACAAGGCCGCACGCGATCGCAAGACCCACCTCGTCGAACGCGCCGAGGCGCTGGCTCCCAAGGGAGAGGACGGCATCGGCGCCTACCGGGAGTTGCTCGACCAGTGGAAGTCGGCGGGACGCGCGGGCAAGAAGGCCGATGACGCGCTCTGGGCACGGTTCAAGGCGGCGGGCGATGCGCTGTACGGCGCCCGCGGCGAACGCGAGGCCGCCGAGGCGGAGGCCTCCCGCGAGAAGATCGAGGCGAAGCGCGAGCTGCTCGAGGAGGCGCGTTCCATCCCCGACGAGAAGGACACCGCCCGCGCGCGCACGCTCCTGACCGCGATCCAGCGCCGCTGGGACGACATCGGCCGCATCTTCCCGCGTGACAAGGAGCGCGCGCTGGACGACGAGCTGCGCAAGATCGAGCAGTCGGTCCGCGGTCGCGAGGATCTCGACTGGAAGCGCAACAACCCGGAGACCAAGGCACGCGCCAACGACATGACGCGACAGCTCACCGACGCGATCTCCAAGCTCGAGGCCGAGCTCGCCGACGCGGAGCGCGCGGGCGACGAGCGGGCCGCCCGCGAGGCGCGGGAAGCCCTCGAGGCCCGGCGCGGCTGGCTGCGCGCCCTGGGCGGCTGACGGAGGTTCTCCACAGATCCGGATGCCGCGACCTCTCGCGGCACCGGATGCGGCACAGTCGAGGGATGGCCTGGCCGTTCCTCTACTTCGCCGGCGAGAAGCTCTCGATCGCCGAGCTGTCGGCCGCGCGCGTCGACGGGCACCTCGTCGAGGTCGGCGAGGGGTACATGCCCGCGGATGCCGTCGAGACCGCGGTCATGCGTGCCGCATCGCTGCGGCCGGTGCTCGGCGACACGCTCGCGGCGATCGAGCTGACCGCCGCCTGGATCCACGGCATGCTGGCGGGGCCACCCCTGCCGCACACCGTGCAGCGGGCCACACGGCGGCGGCTGCATCCGATCGTGGACCGCCGGCTGCGCTACCGGGATGTGCGGCTCGACCCGGCGGACGCGCTCGTGCGCGGCGGCGTCCGCGTGTCCACGCCGCTGCGCACGCTCGTGGACCTCAGCCGTCGCGGCGACGAGGCCGCAGCGGCCGCCGCCCGGCGCCTGGTCGCGACCGGCCTCGCGCGGACCGATGACGCGTTCGCATGGTTCGACCGCCATCGCGTGCTCCCCCATCGACGCACCGCTCTGGCGCTTCTGGAGCGTCTCGCGTGCGAGGGGGATCAGGACGACGTGACGCGGTAGACGTCGTAGACCGCGTCGATGCGGCGCACCGCGTTGAGGACGCGGTCCAGGTGCACGGTGTCGCCCATCTCGAACACGAACCGGCTGAGGGCCAGGCGATCGTCGGTCGTCGACACCGTCGCGGACAGGATGTTGACGTGATGCTCGCTGAGCACGCGCGTGACGTCGCTGAGCAAGCCGGAGCGATCCAGCGCCTCCACCTGGATCTGCACGAGGAACACGCTCTTGGTCGTCGGCGCCCATTCGACGTCGATGAGACGCTCGGGGTTCTGCTTGAGGGACTTCACGTTCGTGCAGTCGGCGCGATGCACCGAGACCCCGCTGCCGCGCGTGACGAATCCGACGATCTCGTCGCCCGGCACGGGCGTGCAGCACTTCGCGAGCTTGACGAGGATGTCCGGTGCGCCGCGGACGAGGATCCCGGAGTCCCCACCGCGCGGCGCGCGGGAGCGCCCCACGTGCGGGAGGTCGATCGGACCCGTCGTCGTGTCGTTGTCCGCCACGAGCGCCGTGACCTTCTCGATCACGGACTGCGTGGAGACATGGCCCTCGCCCACCGCGGCGTAGAGGGCGGTGACATCCTCGTACTTCAGCTGCTGGGCCACCTCGGCGAAGGAGTCCTGGCTCATGAGCCGCTGCAGCGGCAGGTTCTGGCGGCGCATCGCCCTGGCGATGGCCTCCTTCCCCTGCTCGATGGCCTCCTCGCGGCGCTCCTTCGTGAACCACCCGCGGATCTTGCTGCGCGCGCGGGTGCTCTTCACAAAACTCAGCCAGTCCTGGCTCGGCCCGGCATCGGGGTTCTTCGAGGTGAACACCTCGACGACGTCGCCGGAGTGCAGCTCGGATTCGAGCGGCACGAGGCGCCCGTTCACCTTCGCACCCATCGTGCGGTGACCGACCTCGGTGTGCACCGCATAGGCGAAGTCCACCGGCGTCGCTCCGGCCGGCAGCCCGATCACGCGCCCCTTCGGCGTGAAGACGTACACCTCCTTGGCGCCGATCTCGAACCTCAGCGAGTCGAGGAACTCTCCGGGATCCGCCGTCTCGGCCTGCCAGTCCGAGATGTGGGCGAGCCAGGCCATGTCGGCATCCGGCGACTTCGCGTCGGTCTTCCCTCCCGACATCCGCTCCTTGTACTTCCAGTGGGCGGCGACGCCGTACTCCGCCTGCTGATGCATCTCGTTCGTGCGGATCTGGATCTCGACGGTGCGGCCGCCCGGGCCGATCACCGTCGTGTGCAACGACTGGTAGAGATTGAACTTCGGGGTGGCGATGTAGTCCTTGAACCGCCCGGGCAGCGGCGTCCACCGCGCGTGGATCGCTCCCAGCACGGCGTAGCAGTCGCGCACCGTGCCGACGAGGACCCGGATGCCGATGAGGTCGTAGATGTCATCGAACTCGCGGCCTCGTACGACCATCTTCTGGTACACGGAGTAGAGCTGCTTGGGGCGGCCCATCACCCGGCCGCGGATGCGCAGCTCGCGCAGGTCCTCCTCCACGGCGGAGATCACCGTGCGCACGTACTCCTCGCGCTGCGGCGTGCGCTGCTTGACCAGACTGTCGATCTCGGCGTACAGCTTCGGGTGGAGCACGGCGAACGAGAGGTCCTCGAGCTCGGACTTGATGGCCTGGATGCCGAGGCGATGCGCGAGCGGAGCGTAGATCTCCAGCGTCTCGGTCGCCTTCTTCTTCGCCTTCTCCGGCGGCACGAAGCCCCACGTGCGGGCGTTGTGGAGCCGGTCGGCCAGCTTGATCAGCAGCACCCGGATGTCGCGCGACATCGCGACGATCATCTTGCGGACGGTCTCCGCCTGCGCGCTCTCGCCGTACTTGACCTTGTCGAGCTTCGTGACGCCGTCGACGAGCATCGCGACCTCGTCGCCGAACTCCGCGCTGAGCTCCTCCAGGCCGTACGAGGTGTCCTCGACGGTGTCGTGCAGGAGGGCCGCCGCGATCGCCCGCGGACCGAGACCGAGGTCGGCGAGGATCTGCGCGACCGCCAGCGGATGCGTGATGTACGGTTCGCCGCTCTGTCGCTTCTGCCCGGCGTGCGCCTGATCCGCCGTCGCGTAGGCGCGCTCGATGATCGCGAGATCACCGCGCGGATGGTGGGCCCGGACCGTCCGGATCAGCTGATCGACGTCATCCCGTCGCGCGCTGCGCGAGAAGATGCGCGGGACGAGTCGGCGGAGCGAGGAGGTCTGCGAGGCGGCCGGAGCTGTCTCGGTCATCCCTCACCCCTTCCGCACCGGATCAGACAATCCTACGCCCGCGGGCTGCGGCGCCGCCGGTCGCGCCGGCGTCAGGCGGAGACGGCGGCCCGCTCGCGCGCGGTCTGCACCTTCTTGTCCCGCGCCCTCACCTTCGGCTCCGCCTCCCGGAACAGCGAGTACAGCGGCGCTGCGACGAACAGCGTCGAGTACGCCGCGACGATGATGCCGACGAAGATCGACAGCGAGATGTCGCTGAGCGTCTGCGCTCCCAGCCAGAAGGCCCCGATGAACAGGATCGCGCCGACGGGCAGGATCGCGACCACCGTGGTGTTGATGGAGCGGACCAGGGTCTGGTTGACGGCGAGGTTGACGGACTCGCCGAACATGCGTCCGGACACCTCACCGTCCTCGCTCGTGTTCTCCCTGATCTTGTCGAACACGACGGTCGTGTCGTACAGCGAGTAGGCGAGGATCGTGAGGAAGCCGATGACGGCGGCCGGCGAGATCTCGAATCCGCAGAGCGCGTAGACCCCGATCGTGATGACGAGCACGTCGACGAGACCGATGATCGCCGCGGCCGACATCTTCCAGGTGCGGAAGTACAGCGCGAGGATGACGAAGGTCAGCGCCAGGAAGATCGCGAGACCCCACAGCGACTGCCGGGTGACGTCCGCACCCCAGCTGGGGCCGATGAAGGAGGTCGTGACCTCCTTGACGTTCACGTCGTACGCCTTCGCGAGCGAGTTGCGCACCGCGAGCGTCTGCGCGTCGGTCATCTGGTTCGTCTGCACGCGCACCGTGTCGGAGCCGACCGTCGTGACGGTGGTGTGCGCCGAGGGCACCACCGAGGTCACCGCCTGCGTCGCGATGTTCTGGTCCGCGTTGCTCACTCCCGAGACGGTGAACTGCGACCCGCCGGTGAACTCGATCGAGAAGTGGATCGGGCGGAACAGCGGGACGAGGATCGAGCCGAGCACCAGGATCGCCGCCACGAGGAACCAGACCCGGCGCCATCCGACGAAGGGGAACGAGCGCTTGCCCGAGTAGAGGTCGTTGCCGAAACGGCTCATCGCGCCCATCAGTCGTCGGATCCCTTCTTCGTGTCGGATCCTGTTCGCTTGCCGGCGGCGGCGAGCTCCTCGGCCTGCTTGCGCTCGGCGATCGTCTGGCGCCGCTCCGCCTCGCCGCGCGAGCGACCGGTCCGGCGCGCGGCCGACCCCGTCGCACCGGCGGTCACCGGCGTGCGGAACTGCGCGCGTCCTCGATAGACCGCGCCGAGGGCGTCGGGATCCATGCCGGACAGCGGGTTCCCCGAGCCGAAGAACGTCGTCCGGGCCAGCAGCTGCATGACGGGATGGGTGAACAGGATGAAGATCAGGATGTCGATCACGGTCGTCAGGCCGAGCGTGAACGCGAAGCCCTTCACCGTCGCGTCGGCGAGGATGTAGAGCACGACGGCGGCGAGGATGTTCACGGCCTTGGCGATGTAGATCGTCCGCTTCGCGCGCCCCCAGCCGTCCTCGACGGCGCCCGTGATCGACTTGCCGTCGCGCAGCTCGTCGCGGATGCGTTCGAAGTAGACGATGAACGAGTCCGCGGTGAACCCGATCGTCACGATCAGACCCGCGACGCCGGCCAGCGACAGCCGGAATCCCATCCGCCACGCGAGGATGCACAGCATCAGGTACGTGAGGACGGCCATGACCGCGAGCGAGGCGATGATGACGAATCCGAGCGCACGGTAGACGATGAGCGAGTAGAGCGCGACCAGGGCGAGACCGATGAGGCCCGCGATGAGACCGGCCTGCAGCTGCTGGGACCCGAGGGTCGCCGAGATCGTGTCCGAGCTGACCACCTTGAAGCTCAGCGGCAGCGCGCCGTACTTCAGCTGATCCGCGAGCGTCTGCGCGCTCTCCTGCGTGAAGCTGCCCGAGATCGAGGCGTTGCCGTCGGTGATGACGGCGTTCATCGAGGGCGCCTCGATGACCTTGCCGTCCAGGACGAAGGCGAACTGGTTCAGCGGGGAGGTCAGTCCGTACAGCCGCGTGCTGACGTCGGCGAACTTCTTGGTGCCCTCGCCGTTGAACTTCAGCTGCACCTCCCACTGGCCGTTCTGGCTGTTCTGGCCGTAGGTGGCGTCGCTGATCATCGAGCCGTCGAGCTCGACCGGGCCGAGGATGTACTTCGCGCTGCCCGTCGTGTCGCACGTGATGAGCGGCTGATCCTTGGGCTCGCTGCCGGGATCGTTCTGCGGGTCGGAGCAGTTGTAGGCGAGGAACTCCGCCTGCAGCTTCGGCGTGATCCACGCCGTGTCGCTCGGGCTCGTCGGCGAGGTCGTCGGCGTCGCCTGCAGCGTGGGCGCCGGTGTCGGATACGGCGTCGACTTGCCGTCCGAGCCGACGAAGCTCGTGGCCGGGGATCCGGTGTACAGGACAGGGCGCAGCTGCAGCTGCGCGGATGCCTCGATGCGCTGACGCGTGGCGTCGTCGGCCTGTCCGGGGACCTGCACGACGATGTTCTTGCCGCCCTCGGTCGTGATGTCCGACTCGCCCACGCCCGAGGCGTCGACGCGCTGGCGGATGATCGCGACCGCCTGGTCGAGCTGGTCGCTGCTCGGGTCCTTGCCGTCGACCGTCTGCGCCTGCAGGATGATCTGCGTCCCGCCCTGGAGGTCCAGGGCCAGCGAAGGCACCCACGAGCTCTTCTTGAACACGAGGACGCCGAGCGCGTTGATGCCGAGCAGCACCGCGACGATGATCAGAAGGCCCAGCAGCGCTCGCCATGCATGCCGGACGGGAGTGGTCTTGGCCACGAAGGTCCGCTTTCTCGGGAAGAGGCCGCGTCAGGCCCCGGGCTTGTCCTTGTCGTCATCGCGGCTGCCCTCGTTCGAGAGGCGCTCCGCGGTCTCCTCCGCGGACTCGATGTGCGGGGCGGAGCCGGCCGA
>Ga0209963_1001906_pt1 | contig 11264 bp, 7 predicted proteins | sample ThiBio_1000_biof_2_FD_183957 | JGI IMG/M metagenome (GOLD analysis project Ga0209963, IMG submission 183957) | Wastewater bioreactor microbial communities from Cape Town, South Africa - Thiocy_cont_1000_biof (SPAdes) | ecosystem: Engineered > Bioreactor > Thiocyanate-remediating >...
TTGCCGATCGCTGGATGCGCCGCGGCATTCCGCGCCCCGGCTCGCCGGCCTGGCGCTACCTGACGGTGGAACGCGGCATTCCCGACACGATCGTGGCAGTCGCGGTCGAACAAGGCCTCCTCCGCGAGGGGCCGCAGGGAAGCATGTGGGCGGCGCACCGCCGTGTCGACGGGGCTTTGGTCGGCTGGGAAGAGCGCGGATCGCAATGGCGCGGCTTCGCCACCGGCGGAGCGAAGGAGCTGTTCCGCTTCGGTCCTGCGGCCGCGTCCCGGGTCTGCGTGACGGAGGCCGCGATCGACGCCATCAGCCTCGCCGCGATCCAGGTTCTGCGACCGGACACGCTTTTCGTCAGCACCGGCGGAGGCTGGTCCCCGGCAAGCGAGGAGGCCATCCGCGGTCTGGCTATGCGCGCAGACGCCCGACTTGTCGCCGCGACCGACAACAATCGGCAGGGCGATGTCTATGCCGAGCGCCTGCGCGTGATCGCTGCTGAGACGGGCGCGTCCTACGCGCGGTCGCGGCCGCGCGCCGGCGATTGGAATGATGATTTGAAGATCCTCGTCGGCCGATTGGCGGAGGAGCCGGTAGCAGCAGCCGGATGAACCCTGCTGCCGCACGCCCGGCCGGCGCGTCAAGGGAGGCTGCGCCCGCGTTCCGCGGCCCTTGACCCGCCGGACCCTTCGATGCGGCCGGCCCGAGGGTGTCTGCAACACCCGAAGGGAAGGACGACCCTCATGCCCATCTTCACGATCGAGACCACCTATCGCCTGCCGGTCTATCGCCAGCGCAGCTACGTGGCGGCGAGCCTCGCTAAGGCCTGCCGCCTCGCTATCGAGGACGACGACTGGGACAACGAGAAGCGCGACTATGAAACTGCCGGCGAAACCTATGTGACCGGCGCCTGGGAAGGCCGTGACACCGCCTATAGCGGTCCATCCGTGCCGGTGCCGTCGCACTATCGCGAAACGCTGCAGCGCAAGGCCGATCATTTCGAGGTGCTGCTCGGTTTGGTGAAGGTGCTGAGCGGCGACGATGAGGCGCTCGATCGCGCCTACTGGCGCGAACGCGCCTTGCCGGCCATCGCCAAGGCCGAGGCCATCCTCGCCGGCGCCCGCGATCCCGACTGATCCGCCGGCGCACATCCTTCCCTCCGCACATCCCGCCCGGCCTTGCCGGGCTTTTGCATTTTCAGGAGCCGGACATGGCCAGCTATTACGTTCCGACCGTCGTGCAGACGACGATTCCCGACAGCGACATGACGCAGCTTGAGCGGCTCGTCCTGTCTCATATCTTCAGCGCCGAACCCGACAGCGACGGCCTTTATTTCTTCGCCGAGGAAAGTCCGGCGGAGTGCCTCGAGCTCGATGTCGCGGAGCTGCGCGACGCGTATCGCGCCTCGGCCGACGTTGACAGTGTCCTCATCGCCATCGTCGCCGATCGGCTGGCCGAGGTAGAAGCCGGCGAGACTCATGTCGAACTCGATCTGACCGTCATCTCCTGGGCGACGATCTTTCAGGACATCGTGCGCCGCTCCCCGACGCTCGATGAGGTCGCCGTCTCTTCCGCCTTCACCTGCTCGAAGATGCGACCGGACGGCTTCGGCGGCATGGCCGTCTTGATCACCGCGGACGCGATCAGGTCAGGCGCGACCGACGAGATGCTCGCGGGATTCCGCGAAGCGGCAGCGGCTGCGGCCGCGACCAGCGTTCACGTCCTGCTCCGCTTCGACGAAGCCGAAGTACGAACGAGGGTCGGCGAGGTCATCGCCCATGACAGCGCCGTGACCAAACTCGCGTCCGATGCCGTCAGCGACAACGATATCCACGCCGCCTGCCTTGCCGTCGTGGCATCGACGGATCTCGCGGAGGAACGCGACTCGGCCGTGTTCAAGGCGGTGCTTGCGGCGATCGCGAATGCCGAGCGGCGCCTCGCTGAAGAGCGGAAAGGAAATGGAAGAGAGCAAAAGAATTGAAGGCGCGATGCCGCATGCCCGGCCGTCGCGTCAAGGGCGCGCTTCGCCCGCGTGCCGCGGCCCTTGACCCGCCGGACCGGAGAGGCGGCCCGCCGGAAGGGTGATGAAGGGCTGAAGTGACGAGGGATCAGGCGGATCGCTCGCGCCTCAGTTCGCCAGGCCGAAAGGAGCCGCCATGCACACCCTCCCGACAATCCGCAAGATCTTCCAGGGCGTCGCCACGCGCCATGAGATGTATCGCATGTTCAACCGCCATCGTGGCGATCCGACCTGGGCTGCCGGCGACGCCGCGCATCTCTTCGCCGGTGAGTGGTTTGAGATCGCCGAGGCCGAGCACGATCACATGCTCGACATCCTGCCGCCGCTGTTCCTGCGCGGCGATCTATTCGCGATGCGTGAGTTCATGACTGGCAGCGTCACCAGTGTCTTCTTCGCGCTCGCCATCGACGGACGGCGACGCTGGTTTCACGGCTATTGCGATCTCTCGGATCGGACTTCGCCGGAACGGATGAAGGCAGCGATCATCGAGCGAGAGTCGCGGCCGGTTCGCGCCATGACGCGCGACGAACGGCTCGAGCACATCTGGTCGAGCACCCATGACGACTATCGCGGCTATGCCGGCGAGCGCTGGCCGCAGGCCATGCGCGGCCGCCGCACCGTGCTCGTCTATGCGGGCCGGCACGGCACCGTGCTGAAGCCGCTCGACGACCTCACCGACGCCGAGATCGCGGCAAAGCTGCCTGTGCAGCTCCGCAATCTGCCGGAGGCGGTCGCGGCCTAGTCCCACCTCTTCCTCCTCGACGCGCGAACAGCCCGGCCATGCGCCGGGCTTCGCATTTCCGCACCCGGCCGACGTGCCGGCCCTCCCGTCAATCCTGCAACGCCGTGCCGTCCGTCGCAGCCCGCGCCGGCGGACGGCGGTGCGTGCCCCAGCAGAAGGACATTTCCCCATGGCGCATGACGATCCCTTCACCCTCGACCTCTTCGGCAACACCGCGCTCTCGTCGGGCCTCGGCCTCGGCGTCACCGCGTTCGCCGATTCCCGCGGCGATGATGGCCATGACGACGATCCGCCGCCGTCGACGCCGGCTCTAACGAAGGCGCCGGTCGCATCAGCGCGGATGCCCGCGGCCGGCAAGCGCGGCGATAATTTCTATCTGTGCGGCGAGCGCGGTCTCGCAAAGGGCTGGAAGCAGCGCGCCCGCGACAGCATCGCGGCGGTTCGCCTCGCCACGCAGATCGACACCCAGCAACGGGCCGCCACGGTCGACGAACAGCGGCATCTGATCCGCTTCACCGGCTTCGGGGCCTCGGAGCTCGCCAATGGCGTCTTCCGCCGGCCGGGCGAAACCGAATTCGCGAAGGGCTGGGACGAGATCGGCGCCGATCTGCAGGAAGCGGTCGACGACGCGGATTACGCCTCGCTCGCACGCTGCACCCAGTACGCCCATTTCACGCCGGAGTTCATCGTCCAGGCGATCTGGGCTGCAGTGCTGCGTCTCGGCTGGCGCGGCGGCCGCGTGCTCGAGCCCGGTATCGGCACCGGCCTGTTTCCGGCACTGATGCCCGAGGATTTGCGTGAGGTCTCGCACGTGACCGGCGTCGAGCTCGATCCCGTCACCGCCCGCATCGCGCGTTTGTTGCAGCCGCGCGCGCGCATCGTCAGCGGCGATTTCGCGCGCACCGAGCTGCCGCCACGTTTCGACCTGGCGATCGGCAATCCGCCCTTCTCCGATCGCACCGTGCGCTCGGACCGCGCGCTGCGTCCGCTCAGGCTTCGCCTCCACGACTACTTCATCGTCAAGGCGATCAAGCTGCTGAAGCCGGGGGCGCTGGCCGCCTTCGTCACGTCGCACGGCACGATGGACAAGGCGGATGGGGCGGCGCGCGAGCTGATCGCGCGGCACGCAGATCTCGTCGCCGCGATCCGTCTGCCGGAAGGCAGCTTTCGCGCCGATGCCGGCACCGACGTCGTGGTCGACATTCTGTTCTTCCGCCGGCGCAAGCCCGGCGAGGCCGAGGGCGATTTGTCGTGGCTTGACCTCGAGGAGGTGCGCCCGGCGACCGAAGACGAGGGCGCCATTCGCGTCAACCGCTGGTTCGCGCGCAATCCCAGCCTTGTGCTCGGGACGCATGCGCTGACCGCCGGTCCGTTCGGCGAGACCTATACCTGTCTTGCCAAGGCCGGCGAGGACCTCCGCCTCGCGCTGGCCGAGGCGATCACCCTCCTTCCGGACGCCGTCTATGATGGCGAGCCCGAGCGGATCGATTTCGACCTGGAGGAAGCAGAGCACGAGGCATCGGTCCATGTGACTGCCGATCGCCATGTGCGGGAGGGCAGCTTCTTCTTCGACAAGGCCCGCGGCCTGATGCAGATCCTCGATGGCGAGTCCGCCGCCATCACGGTGCGCAAGGGCCGCAGCGCCGATGGCGTTCCGGAAAAACACGTCCGGATCATCCAGAAGCTGATCCCGATCCGCGACGCGGTTCGCGAGGTGCTGAAGTGCCAGGAACTCGACCGGCCGTGGAAGGACGCGCAGGTCCGCTTACGCATCGCCTGGTCGAACTTCGTTCGCGCCTTCGGGCCAATCAACAGCACGGTCGTCTCGACGAGCGAAGACGCAGAAACCGGCGGAGTGCGCGAAACGCATCGCCGGCCCAACCTGCAGCCATTCCTCGACGATCCCGATTGCTGGCTCGTCGCTTCGATCGAAGACTACGATCTCGAAACCGACACGGCGAAGCCGGGCCCGATCTTCACCGAACGGGTGATCGCCCCGCCCGCGTCGCCCCTCATCACCAGCGCTGCCGATGCGCTCGCCGTCGTGCTCAACGAGCGGGGCCGTGTCGATCCCGACCATATCGCCGAACTCCTGCATCGCGATGCGGACGACGTCATCGCCGAACTCGGCAGCGCCATCTTCCGTGATCCGACCGACGGCGCGTGGCAGACGGCCGATGCCTATCTCTCCGGCGCGGTTCGCTCCAAGCTCGTGGCGGCTGAAGCTGCCGCCGCGCTCGACCCCGCCTATGCGCGCAACGTCACGGCGTTGCAGGGCGTGCAGCCCGCCGATCTGCGGCCATCCGACATCACCGCGCGCCTCGGCGCACCGTGGATTCCCGCCGCGGACATCATCGCCTTCGTTCACGAGACGATGGGCGCGGAGATCAAGATCCATCACATGCCGGAATTGGCGTCGTGGACTGTCGAGGCCCGCCAGCTCGGCTGGATGGCCGCCGGCACGTCGGAATGGGGCACCGAGCGACGGCACGCCGGGCAACTTCTGTCGGATGCGCTCAATTCCGCGGTGCCGCAGATCTTCGACACCATCAAGGACGGCGACAGCGAGCGCCGCGTTCTCAACGTCGTCGACACCGAAGCGGCGAAGGAGAAGCTGCAAAAGATCAAGACTGCCTTCCAGACCTGGATCTGGTCCGATCCTGACCGGACCGATCGCCTGGCGCGGGTCTATAACGACCGCTTCAACAACATCGTGCCCCGCGCCTTCGAGGGCTCGCATCTGAAGCTGCCCGGCGCCTCAGGCGCCTTTGTCCTCTACGGGCATCAGAAGCGCGGCATCTGGCGCATCATCGCCTCGGGCGCGACCTATCTCGCCCACGCCGTCGGCGCCGGCAAGACGATGACGATGGCCGCCGCCATCATGGAGCAACGCCGGCTCGGCCTGATCGCCAAGGCGATGCTCGTCGTGCCCGGTCATTGTCTGGCGCAGGCGGCGCGCGAATTCCTGGCGCTCTATCCGGGCGCCCGGATCCTCGTCGCCGACGAGACGAATTTCACCAAGGACAAGCGGCATCGCTTCCTGTCGCGCTCGGCGACCGCCAGCTGGGACGCGATCATCATCACGCACTCGGCGTTCCGGTTCGTCGGCGTTCCGTCGGCGTTCGAACAGCAGATGATCCAGGACGAGCTGGAGCTTTATGAGACGTTGCTGACCAAGGTGGAAGGCGACGACCGCGTCTCGCGCAAGCGGCTCGAACGGCTGAAGGAGGGATTGAAGGAGCGGCTCGAAGCGCTCACCACCCGCAAGGACGATCTGCTGACGATCTCGGAAATCGGCGTTGACCAGATCATCGTCGACGAGGCGCAGGAGTTCAGAAAACTCTCCTTCGCCACCAACATGTCGACGTTGAAGGGCGTCGATCCCAATGGTTCGCAGCGCGCCTGGGACCTTTACGTAAAGGCCCGCTTCATCGAGACGAAGAACCCGGGCCGCGCACTCGTCCTCGCCTCCGGCACGCCGATCACCAACACGCTCGGCGAGATGTTCTCAGTCCAACGCTACCTCGGCTACGCGGCGCTTCTGGATCGCGGCCTGCACGAGTTCGACGCCTGGGCCTCGACCTTCGGCGATGTCTCGACCGAGCTCGAGCTCCAGCCCAACGGCAAGTACAAGCCGGTCACGCGGTTCGCGACCTTCGTCAACGTCCCCGAATTGATCGCCATGTTCCGCTCTTTCGCCGACGTGGTGATACCGGAGGACCTGCGCGAGTGCGTCAAAATTCCGGCGATCTCGACCGGAAAGCGGCAGATTTTCACCGCGAAGCCGACGTCCGCCTTCAAGCGCTACCAGCTTGTTCTCGACGCGCGGATCAAGGCGATCGAGATGCGCGATGGGCCGCCGCAACCGGGCGACGACATCCTGCTCTCCGTCATCACCGACGGCCGCCATGCCGCGATCGACCTGCGTCTGGTCGATCCGGACAACGACAACGAGCCGGACAACAAGCTGAACCTGCTCGTCGCCAACGCCCTGCGCATCTGGCAGGAGACGTCGGCGAACAGCTACGTGCGCGCCGACGGCAAGCCTTACGAGCTGCCCGGCGCCGCGCAGATGATATTCTCCGATCTCGGCACCATCAACGTCGAGAAGACACGCGGCTTCTCGGCCTATCGCTGGATCAGAGACGAGCTCATCCGCCTCGGCGTGCCGGCGTCCGAGATCGCCTTCATGCAGGACTTCAAGAAGTCCGAGGCCAAGCAGCGCCTGTTCGGCGATGTGCGCGCCGGCAAGGTCCGCTTCCTCATCGGCTCGTCCGACACGATGGGCACCGGCGTCAACGCACAGCTTCGGCTGAAGGCGCTCCATCACCTCGATGTGCCGTGGCTGCCGTCGCAGATCGCGCAGCGCGAGGGCCGGATCGAGCGGCAGGGCAATCAGCACGACGTCATCGACATCTTCGCCTATGCCACCGAGGGCTCGCTCGACGCCAGCATGTGGCAGAACAATGAGCGCAAGGCCCGCTTCATCGCCGCCGCGCTCTCGGGCGACACGTCGATCCGCCGGCTCGAGGATCTCGGCGAAGGCCAGGCCAACCAGTTCGCCATGGCCAAGGCGATCGCCAGCGGTGACCAGCGGCTGATGCAGAAGGCCGGGTTAGAGGCCGACATCGCCCGGTTCGAGCGCCTGCGCGCCGCGCATATCGACGACCAGCACGCGGTTCGCCGGCAGATCCGCGACGCCGAGCGCGACATCGAGTTCGCGACGCGGCGGATCGCGGAAGTCGGCGAGGATATCGAGCGCCGCGTTCCCACAACGGGCGATGCCTTCGCCGCGAGCATCGCCGGCAAGCGCCATCTCGAGCGCAAGGAGGCTGGCCGCGCGCTGATGAAGGAAATCCTGACCCTGGTGCAGCTTCAGCAGGAGGGCGAGAGCACCATTGCCGTGATCGGCGGCTTTGACCTCGACTATACCGGCGAGCGCTTCTGCCGCGACGGTTACCGGTACAGCACCGCCCTGATCCGCACCGGCGCCGAGGTTGAGATCGAGTTGCCCGTCACCGTGACGCCGCTCGGCGCGATCTCCCGCCTCGAGCATGCGCTCGATGATTTCGAGGGTGAGCGGGAGCGCTATCGCCAGCGTCTCGCCGACGCGCATCGCCGACTTGCCTCCTACCGGTCGCGCGAGGACGGCGATTTCGCGTTCGCCGCGGAGCTCGCCGAGAAGCGCCGCCAGTTGGCGGAGGTGCAAGCTGACCTTGCGAATGATAGAGAAAGTCGCAACGATTGGATCGCGGCGTAAGCGTTCTATCGCGACAACCGGTTCTCGTCGTCGATCAGGACGAGACGGGCCGGGGCGTTGCCGCTCCATCGCCAGAGCACGAGGTTTAGATCCGTTGCGCTCGCGCCTGTCGCAAAGCTTTTGACTAGCAGACCGTTAAATCCGGCGGTGATAAGTCGCCTTGCAAAGGCCTGTGTCTTCGCCTCTCCGTTCGCTTTCATCTGATCACGCCACGTCGCGTCTGCGAGCGTGGCGGCGTCCACCCCCTCAGCCATGAGTGCGGCCTCGTCTTGGGTATCGAAGATATTTTCGATCTCCGCGTCATAGGAGACGAGTGTCGTCGGTTGCAGGTTGCCGACCTGGTTGGCTTCCCTCAGCGCAGTCATTATGGACAGTGAAGAATAAAGCGCTGGCACGCCTTTTGGATTGAACCGACCACCGTAGAGCTCAGCGCCAAGTCCCGACAGCGGCTCGCGTGCATAGATTGGGTTCAATGCCCGATAGAGTTTTCCTTCGTAGCGGAGTGGCACGGTCAGGCGTGCACGCCGGCGTCGACTGCATCAATATAGTCGAGTACGTCGTCGGCCCGACCGCAGCGCACGAGCTGCATCGCGGTCTGGCCCGAGAAACCGGACAATGGCTCGGAGCGGTACCACGCATAAGCCATTAGCGCCGTACCAAAGCGCGACTCAACCTTGTTGATGACCTCGATCATTTCGCGCAGACGCCGCTGGGTTTTGTCCGATCGAACCCGATCCTTACGCTGGATCGCGTCCTTGCCCAATCCAGCTGTGCGAGCGATCTCCTCGCTCGTCGTCCGGAAAGCTTCCGCAATTCTGCGCGGCGCGAAGACGCCGTTATCCGCATATTGGGCGAGACCCATCGCTCAAACTTCCTTCTCGATGCCAATTATTATGACGCAATATAGCGTCAAGAGTAGCGGAGTTCAAGAAGAAAGCTGGGGGAGAGGGAACCCGCTCGCAGATCGGCCAGCCCGGCAGCGCTGACGCTCAACCGCCGCCTGCGCGATCCCGGCCCGTCGTCCTGCGCAGGGCTCGCAAGCCCTGCTGGTCCGGCCAGGCGGGATGCTCGGCCGCAGTTGTTCCGGCCCGACCGCTCCGCGGCCCGGGGGGTGTCTTCGGAAAGAAGACGAAGGACGCGCGAGGCGCGGTCCGCAAACCCCGAACAGGAGAAATCCCATGCATCTCATCAAGGTCGATCCGCGTGCGCTGAAGGAGAATCCGGACCGTATGCGCCAGACGAAGTCGACGCCGCAGGCCGACGCCCTGCTGCTGGCGACGATCAAGGCCGTCGGCATCGTCCAGCCGCCCGTCATCACGCCTGAGACTGGCGGCGGCAACGGCTACGTCATCAATGCCGGTCATCGCCGTGTGAAGCAGGCGATCGCCGCCGGCCTCGAGGAGATCGACGTGCTCGTCGAGGAGGCCGCCAACGACAACGGCGCCATGCGCTCGATGATCGAGAACATCGCCCGCGAAGCGCTCAATCCCGTCGACCAGTGGCGTGCGATCGAACGCCTCGTCGCGCTCGGCTGGACCGAGGAAGCAATCGGCGTTGCGCTGGCCCTGCCGGTCCGGCTGATCAGGAAGCTCCGTCTGCTCGCCAATGTGCTGCCCGTCATGCTCGATCACATGGTCAAGGGCGACATGCCCGACGAGCGGCAGCTCCGCACCATCGCGTCCGCCTCGCTCGATGAGCAGAAGGAGGTCTGGAAGAAGCACAAGCCCTCCAAGGCGGATCCGCAGGTGTCGTGGTTTAGCGTGGCGCAGGCTCTGACCAAGGCCCGCATGTACGCGCGTCATGCCAGCTTCGGCGACGAGCTTGCCCAGGCCTATGGTATCCAGTGGGTCGAGGACCTGTTCGCGCCGGCGGACGAGGACAGCCGCTACACCACGGATGTCGAGGCGTTCCTCGGCGCGCAGCAGGAGTGGATGACCGCCAACCTGCCGAAGAAGGGCATCATCGCCGAGACGACGAATTGGGGCGAGGTCAAGCTGCCGCCGAAGGCGGAGCGCGTCTACGGCAAGCCGTCGAAGTCGGATTGCACGGCGATGTATCTCGACCGCGACGGCCGGGTGCAGAGCGTGCATTACCGCATGCCCGCGGCGAAGAAGCCGAAGGGCAAGGACGGGTCTGCCGGCACTGACACTGCGGATGAGACCGCCGCCGTCTCGAAGCCGCGTCCGGACGTGACGCGCAAGGGCCTCGAGATGATCGGCGACTTCCGGACGGACGCCCTGCACGAGGCGCTGGCTCGCGCGCCGATCGAGGACGAGACGCTGATCGCGCTGTTGATCCTCGCCTTCGCCGGCCAGAACGTTTCCGTCGATTCCGGCAGCGGCGGGACCTATTACGGCAACCGGCGCATCGCCCGCCATGCCGTGACGCTGTTCGATCAGGACGGCAAGCTCGTCCTCGATATGGATACGCTGCGCGTCGCGGCGCGCTCGATCCTCGCCGAGGTTCTTTCGTGCCGGGAGAACCGCACCGACAGCGGCATCGTCGCCCGCGTCGCCGGTGACGTGGTCGGTGCGGACAACTTCCTGCCGAACATGGGCACCGACGACTTCTTGTCGTGCCTGTCGCGCACCGCGCTCGAAGGCTCGTGCAAGGACACGCCGGTTCTTCCCCGCCAGAAAGTGAAGGACACCCGCACGGCCTTGGTCGAGCACTTCAAGGAAGGCCGCTTCGTGCCTGCGGCCGCGCTGTTCGCTCCGGACAAGGCCGCCGTGTCGTCCTGGCTGGCGACGAACGCCGTCGCCGAAGAGGACGAGGCCGACGACCAGGTCGAGGACCCGGAAGCCGCGGACGGCGATGGCGACGACGCTTCGGACGCCGAGGCCTTCCCGGAGGCGGCGGAATAGTCCGCCCCCACCCAACGATCCGAATGACATCCCGCCGCCGGCTCAGCCGGCGGCGGTTTCGTTTCCACTCCCACGAACAGGAGGACGTCATGTCCGCACAGTCGATCTACGACCTCGCCCCGCTCGGGGCGATCATCCGGTTTTCCGACGGCATACCGCGGCCGCCGGAGCGGCATCGCAAGAAGCTCGCGGCCTGGGAACACCGCAACAGCAGCGGCCGCCTAATCCGCAAGCAGGCAGAACGCCGTGTCGGTAACACTGTCATCAGCGCGAGCATCACGCTGCATGCCGGCGACTACGGCGGTGGCGGTGTCGTGGTGCTTCGCGTCCACCGCACCTTCTCGGTCGACAGCGACCTGACCTTCGTCGTGACAGAATGCCCGAAAG
>Ga0209963_1001908_pt1 | contig 11255 bp, 8 predicted proteins | sample ThiBio_1000_biof_2_FD_183957 | JGI IMG/M metagenome (GOLD analysis project Ga0209963, IMG submission 183957) | Wastewater bioreactor microbial communities from Cape Town, South Africa - Thiocy_cont_1000_biof (SPAdes) | ecosystem: Engineered > Bioreactor > Thiocyanate-remediating >...
AATTCCAGCGTCTTGGCGGTGCGCCGCTTCAATTCCTTCACCATCACCTCGCCGTCGCGGGTTTTCACCACCACGCGGTCGCCGCGCCGGATCGGCGTGCCGGGCGAGACGATGATGACGTCGCCGTCGCGATAGGCGGGCTTCATTGAGTCGCCGGAGATTTCCAGCGCATAGGCGTGCTTGTCGTTGACCGAGGGCAGCCCGACCTCGTCCCAGCCCTTGCCGACGGGGAAGCCGCCGTCGTCGAAATAGCCGCCGGAGCCCGCTTCGGCGAAGCCGAGCAGCGGCACCGAGGGCGTGCCGCGCGCGGTGTCCTCGATCATTTGCACGAACGCGTCGATGGCGGTGTTGGTGGCAGCCAGCGCCTTGGCCACCGATTCGGTCGAGGGCCAGCGTTCGCGGCCGTCATTGGTGACGCGCTTGGATTTGTTGAAGGTGGTGGGGTCCAGTCCCGCGCGTTTGGCGAGTCCCGAGGGCGACAGGCCCGCATGCTCCGCAAGGCGATCGAGAGCGGTCCAGATTTGATGATGGGTCAGCATCGTGGGTCCGTGGCGTAAGGTCCGTGGCTTTGGGCCGGACAGGGCACGAAGGCGAAATCAGGAATTGGATCTAGGAATTATTACCTGATCTCGAACTTTTCCGCAATCGGGTGCTGCTGGTGGCGGCTCTTGAAGTCCCCCCGAGGCGTCGATACGGTCGGACGCCACAATTGAGCGACCGGCCGGGGGATCGAGAATTCCTGAGGGAACTCAATAACTAGGGCCTGACACAGCTGCGTTGAATCAGTGCCGTCGTTTGTTTTTTTGAGCATGACCTATGCCGAAAACCGGTTCCCGCTTTTCGGGATCATGCTTTAGCAGGAAGGCTGCGGGTGCGTATTATCTACAAGATCTGTCCCGCCTCGGCATGGCGTGAGGCTGAGCGCCATGGCGTTTATGACGGCAGCGCCGACGACAAACGCGACGGTTTCATCCATTTCTCCACGGCCGCGCAACTGGCGGAGACTGCACGCAAGCATTTCGCCCGACAGATCGGGCTGTTCCTGATCGCAGTCGATGCGGATGCGCTCGGCGACGCGCTGCGCTGGGAGCCATCGCGCAACGGCGACCTATTCCCCCATCTTTATGAAGCCCTCGATCTCGGTGCGGTCACGACCGTCTACGACCTGCCGGTGCGCGCCGATGGCGGCCATGACATTCCGGAGCTGTCCTCGTGATGCGCGCCTTCGATACGTTCTCGCTGCCGTTGCTGCGGCTGTTCGATCCGGAAGACGCGCATCGCATGGCGATTTCGGGCCTGCGCATTCTGCCGCCGATGCGGCCGCGCGCCGACGATCCCAAGCTGGCGGTGCGGGCGTTCGGGCTCAACTTCCGCAACCCGATCGGCCTCGCCGCAGGATTCGACAAGAGCGCCGAGGCTCCGGACGCGCTGCTGCGGCTCGGCTTCGGTTTTGTCGAGATCGGTTCGGTAACGCCGCGGCCGCAAGGCGGCAACCCGCGTCCGCGGCTGTTTCGCCTCGAGCGAGACGAGGCGGTGATCAACCGGATGGGCTTCAACAACGACGGCGCCGAGGTGGTGTTACGGCGGCTCGCCGGCCGTGCGCAGCAGCCGGGCATTGTTGGGATCAACCTCGGCGCCAACAAGGATTCGCCTGACCGCACCGAGGACTATGTGCGGCTGATCGAAACTTTTGCGCCGGTGGCGAGCTACTTCACCATCAACATTTCCTCGCCCAACACGCCGGGTCTGCGCAACCTGCAACAGGCGGATGCGCTCGACGATCTGCTGGCGCGCGTGATCGAGACGCGCGACCGTGTGCAGCAGAGCGCCGGGGATACGCCGGTGCTGCTGAAGATTGCGCCGGATCTGTCGCTCGGCGAACTCGACGACGTGGTGCATATCGCGCGCTCGCGCCGTGTCGACGGCATGATCGTCGGCAATACGACGCTGGCGCGGCCTGAGACGTTGCGCGAGACGGTGCGTGCCAAAGAGGCGGGTGGCCTGTCGGGACGTCCGCTGTTCCGGCTCTCGACCCGCATGGTGGCGGAGACCTATGTGCGCGCCGAGGGTGCCTTTCCGCTGATCGGCGTCGGCGGCATCGACGGCGGCGGCGCCGCGCTGACCAAAATCCGCGCTGGCGCCAGCCTGATCCAGCTCTATTCCTCGCTGATCTATAAGGGCCTCAGCCTGATCGACGGCATCAAGAGCGATCTGGTGGCGACGCTGCTGCGCACCGGGCGCGATTCGCTGTCGGAAATCGTCGGTGCCGATGCCGCTGCCATCACCGCGGAAGACTGGCCGATTTGAACGTCGCACGCACCAGCGCAGGATAGCGCATCGCTTGAAGCAGGCCGCGTGCCAGCAGGAAGGCGAGGAACGCGGTCCATAATCCGGCATTGCCCCACGGCGTCAGCGCGTACCAGACCGCGATGTAGATGATGAAGGCCATCACCATCAAGTTGCGCATATCGCGCGCCCACGACGCGCCGATAAAGACGCCGTCGAAGCAATAAGCCAGCACGCCGCAGGCCGGCGCCAGCGCCGCAAGCCACATGAACTCGCGCGCGGCAAGTCGCACGTCCGGGCTGGTCGTGATGAGGTCGATCAGGTGATCGCCGGCGGCGATGAAGATCAGCGATACCACGACGCCGAAGCCGACGCTCCACGCCAGCACCAACTTCACCGCCCGTGCGAACTGCGCACGGTTACGGGCGCCGAAGGTCTGGCCGCATAATTGCTCAGCGGCGTTCGCGAGACCGTCGAGGAAGAACGAGCCGATCATCAGGAAATTATACAGCACCGCATTAGCGGCGAGCACGCGGTCGCCGGCGCGCGCGCCCTGTGCGGTGAAGAACAGGAAGGCGCCGATCAAGGCGGCGGTGCGGATCATGATGTCGCGGTTGACGGCGAGCATCCGTAGCCAGCGGGCGCGATCGAACAATAGCGCGCGGGGGACGCGGTAATTCGGTCCGAGAAGGATGCGCGCGATGGCAAGGCCACTGGCGAAGCCGGTGGTCTCCGCGATCACCGTCGAGATGGCCGCACCCGCAATACCCCAGTGCAGCATCAGCACGAATACGACGGTCAGCACCATGTTGAGCAGGTTGATGCCGACCTGAATCGCCAGCGCGATGCCGGTGCGGGCTTGTCCCACCAGCCAGCCGAGGATGACGTAGTTGCCCAGCATGAAGGCCGCCGACCACAGCCGGATGTGGAAATAGCTGGTCGCGGCGGCTGTCACCGCCTCGCTGCCGCCCATCGCCGAAAAGATCAGCGACGCTAGCGGCGCGCGCAATGCGATCAACAGCACGCCGATCAAGGCGGCGAGCAGCAGCGCGCGGATCAGCACCGCGCGGATTTCGATGCGGTCGTTCGCGCCCAATGCCTGCGCGGTGAAGGCGACCGTCGCCATCCGGAGAAAGCCGAACAGCCAGAACACGCAGTCGAACGCCACCGAGGCCAGGGCGACGCCGCCCAGCAATGCGGCGTCGCCGAGTTGACCGATGGCGCCGGTGGAGACGACGCCGAGCAACGGCGTGGTGAGGTTGGCGAGCATCGCCGGGCCGGCGATGATGAACACGCGGCGGCTATCGACCGGTCGCGTAGCCTGATCGGCGAGGGTCATTGGATGCTGTCGTCGTTCAGCGTCCGCGCGGCGCGTTGACGAGGCGCGCGATCAACCAGATCGGGATCACGATCACGGCGCCGAGCAGGAAGTAACGCCACAACCCGTTGATGGCATCGAAGCCGAGATCCCAGAGGCGGATGAACAGCAGGCGGATCGAGTGGACGATATTCCACGGATCGAAGCCGATCGCCGCCAGCACCACGCCGACCAAGATTGACAGCATCACCAGCCGGAACGCGACGGCGAGCGGCGAACCGCCGAGAAAGCGATACAGGCCGTCGCTACGCGCCGGCAGCTCTCGGGTCTCGTTCGGCATCTTGGGTCTCCGGTGGGATCGATTCCCGCAATTATAACGCGTCGCAAATGGGGAACCAATGCGGCGGCGTCAATGGGCAAGATCCCTCTGCTTTCTCGATATCCTTTGTTTTCGTCATGGCCGGGCTCGTCCCGGCCATCCACGCCTTTCTTGTCTCGCTGTGATGCTGCGTAGACGCGGATGCCCGGGACATGCCAGGGCATGGCGCATAGAGGAGGCGGTCGACCATCTACTTCAATGGACTTTCTCCGTCTTCAGCATCCGTTCCAGCGTTTCCAGCCGGTCGGCTTCGCGCGGCGGCTTGTCCCAGCGCAGCCGGCTGATGCGGGGGAAGCGCATGGCGACGCCGGATTTGTGTCGGGTCGAGCGCTGCAATCCTTCGAAGGCAACTTCCAGCACCAGCCCTTGGTCTGGCTCGTGCACGACATGGCGCACCGGGCCGAATTTTTCCGTGGTGTTGCGGCGGACGAAGCGGTCGATTTGAATGAGTTCCTCGTCGGTGAAGCCGAAATAGGCTTTGCCCACCGGCACCAGTTGATCGCCGTCGCTGCCCTCGGTCCAGACGCCGAAGGTGTAGTCCGAATAGTAGGATGAACGCTTGCCGTGGCCGCGCTGCGCGTACATCAATACCGCATCAATGATGTGCGGATCGCGTTTCCATTTCCACCACTGGCCCTTCGGACGGCCGGGCAGATAAGGCGCATCGCGTCGCTTCAGCATCACGCCCTCGACCGCCTCGGCATCGTCACCCGCGCCGAAAGCTGCCGGATCGGTACGTGCCGCCCTGATCGTCGCCCAGTCGTCGAAGGGCACCACCGGCGAGAGACCGATACGCGGATCGTCGAGCTTTGCGACGAAGGCTTGCAGCCGTGCGCGTCGCTCGACGAACGGCAGCAGGCGCAGATCGGCATCGTCGTCCGCGAGCAGGTCGTAAGCGCGCAGGTGAATCGGAAATTCCTTCGTCAGCTTCGGCGTCACGCTTTTGCGGTTGAGCCGCTGCTGCAAGACGTTGAACGACTGCACGCGGCCTTCGCGCAGCACCAGCAATTCGCCGTCGATGGCGAACGCTTGATGCCGAAAAGTGCGAAGCGGTTTTCGGGAAACATCAAGCGTCTTTTCGGAAGAATCTTGCAGATGCAGCGACGGCAGCAGATCGGGAAAACTCTTCGAGATGTCCTCGCCGGTGCGCGAGTAAAGACGCGCGATGATGTTGCCATCGTCGTCGCGGCCGCTGACGGCCTGCACGCGGATGCCGTCCCATTTCCATTCGGCGATGAAATCGCGTGCGTCGAGCGTGGCGAAATCATCGGTCTCGATGGCGTGCGCCAGCATCACCGGGCGGAACGGCGCGGCGTCGCGGTTTGCCGGTTTGTCGGCGCGGCCTTCGAGCCAGGCGAACAGATCGAGATAAGGCGGGATCAGGCCCGGCCAGATCAGTTCGACGTCGTGCGGGTCCTTGTTGCCGAGCGCGGCCGCGGCGGTTTTCGCCAGCCGTGCCGAGACGCCGATACGCATCGCGCCGGTGACGAGTTTCAGCAGCGCCCAGCGGCCGGTCTCGTCGAGTTCGTCGAGCCAATGCGTCAGTTGTGCGGGCAGTTCGGCCTTGCCGAGTGTCGCCAGTGTGGTGACGACCTCGGTGAGAGTGGGAGGCGGTGGTTTGTTATGGCCTTGTCCTGCATCCGGCAGCGGCCCCCCACCCCCGACCCCTCCCCGCTGCAAGGGCGGGGGGAGGGGAGCAGACGGCGTTGCCGCAACTTCCTCCCCTCCCTCCGCGAGCGTAGCGAGTGGCGGGGAGGGGTCGGGGGTGGGGGGCTCTTTGATTGAGGATGAAGTCGGCGTTCTCGGCCACATCAATGCAACCGTCTCCGACAGATCGCCGACGTAATCATAAGACAGCGCGAACAGTTCGGGATCGACGCGCGCGGCGATCAGTTCGCGGATCAGGCCGGGCTTGGCGTGCTTGAACGACAGCGTGCCGGTAAGTGCAGCGAGTGCGTAGCCGCGGTCGGGATCGGGTACCTCGCGAAAATACTGCGTGATCAGCCGCAGCTTGTTGTTGCGGCCGGGCTCATAACTCAGGCGGTCGAGCAGTTCGGCGAAACGATTCATGCGGCGTCCTCGCCGCCAGTTGACGCACTCTCGTCTTCCTCGCCGTAGCCGACCAGCGCCAATGGTCGCGCGGCAAGCCCTTGCGTCTTGCACCAATGCACCAGTGCCTCTTCCTCGCCGTGGGTGACCCAGATTTCGCCGGCCCCGGTGGCCTTGATGGTCGCGGTCAGGCCGTCCCAATCGGCGTGGTCGGAAATCACCAGCGGCAGTTCGACGCCGCGTTGGCGCGCGCGGGCGCGAATTCGCATCCAGCCTGAGGCGAAGGCGGTGAGGGGGTCGGGGAATCGGCGGGTCCAGATGTCGGACGTTGCCGACGGCGGCGCGAGCGTGACGGTGCCTGCAAGGTCCGCCTTCTTGATATCTTTCACCAAGCGCAGCTCGCCGAGCGCGATGCCGCGGCTTTCATAGTAGTGCGTGATCGATTCCATCGCGCCATGCAGATAGATCGGCGCGTCATATCCCGCCGCGCGCAGCAGCGCGATGACACGTTGTGCCTTGCCGAGCGAATAGGCGCCGACGAGATGCGCTCGCTCCGGAAACAGCCGTACCGAGTCCAGAAGTTTCCGTACTTCATGCGCGGCGTCGGGATGCCGGAACACCGGCAGGCCGAACGTGGCCTCGGTGATGAAGACATCGCACGGCACCACCTCGAACGGCTCGCAGGTCGGGTCCGGCGCGTCCTTGTAGTCGCCCGAGGCGACGATGCGCAGGCCGTTGCAGCTCATCGCGATCTGCGCCGACCCCAGCACATGACCGGCCGGATGAAAGCCGACGCTGACGTCGTTGAGTTGGAGGATTTCGCCATAGCGGATCGCTTGCGTGCGGTCGGCGAAGTTGTCGCCGTAGCGCAGCCGCATCATGTCGAGCGTTTCCTGCGTCGCCAGCACCATGCCGTGACCGGGGCGGGCATGATCGGAATGGGCGTGGGTGATCAACGCGCGTTCAACCGGCCGCACCGGATCGATGTGAAAGCCGCCCGGCCTGCAACACAGGCCGGCAGCGGTCGGGGCGAGAAGATCTTGCGGACGCATGATGCGTATATAGGCCGCACATTGCGCGGCGACACCGTGCGCCAGAGCAGGTTGTCTTGGTGACGGACTGTGCTACGTTTCCCCTACTTAAACGATTAACTAAAAATGATGGGGAGATTGTCAGACCATGGACCGACGTTCACCGTTTCGGTTGCCGCACGCCGTCCTCGCAGGGGCCGCGTTGCTTGTCGCCACTCAGGCCTTCGCCGCCGACAAGAAATACAGCCCGGGCGCCAGCGACACCGAGATCAAGCTGGGCCAGACCGTGCCGCATTCGGGACCGGGGTCGCTTTATGGCGTGCTCGGCCGTGTCGGCGAAGCCTACTTCCAGATGTTGAACGAGAAGGGCGGCATCAACGGCCGTAAGATCAAGTTCATCTCCGCGGATGACGCTTATTCGGCACCGAAGGCGGTCGAACAGACTCGACGGTTGGTGGAGCAGGAAGAGGTGCTGGCGCTGTTCGGTTCGCTCGGCACCGCCCCGCAGACCGCCGTGCATAAATATCTCAACAGCAAGGGCGTGCCGCAGATCCTGCTCAACACCGGCGCGTCGAAGTGGAACGATCCGAAGCACTTCAAGTGGACCATGGCCGGGCTGCCGCTCTATCCGACCGAGGCGCGCATCCTTGCCAAATATGTGCTCAGCGTGAAGCCGGATGCCAAGGTCGGCATTCTCTACCAGAACGACGACTTCGGCCGCGACTTCCTCGGGCCGTTCAAGGATGAACTGGCCAAGGCCGGCGGCAAGGCCAAGGTGATTGCGGAGACGACTTACGATCTCACCGATCCGACCATCGATTCGCAGATCATCAACCTGTCGAAGTCGGGTGCCGATGTTTTCTACAACATCACCACCGGCAAGGCGACGTCGCAGACCATCCGCAAGATCGCCGAACTGGGCTGGAAGCCGCTGCACCTGTTGTCGGCAGGCTCGACCGGCCGCTCGATCCTGCATGCTGCCGGACTCGAGAATGCGAAGGGCATCGTCGCGATCCGCTACGCCAAGGAAGTTGGCGTTCCGCAGTTTGCGAACGATCCCGAGGTGAAGGCGTTCGAGGAGTTCCGTCAGAAGTATCTGCCCAACGTCGACCCGGACAACACCATCGCGTTCGCCGGCTACGGCCAGGCGGTCGCCATGGCGGAAATCCTGCGCCGCTGCGGCGACGACTTGACGCGCGAGAACGTACTGAAGCAGGCGGCCAACCTGAACGGTTTCCACTCGCCCTACATGCTGGACGGCATCACCTATTCGTTCACGCCGGACAACTACACGCCGTTTAAGACGCTCTACATTTCGATCTTCAACGGCAAGGATTGGGACATCGTCGGTAAGCCCTATACCGAGTAACCGCTGCGATTGGCGTCAGCCGCTCTTATTCGAAACCGGGGCCGGATTTGCAACAGGCAAATCCGGCCCTGTCGTTTTTGAAGGGCGGTAGGGAAAATGAAAAGAGCTAAAGCTCTTCCGTCATGGCCGGGCTCGTCCCGGCCATCCATGTCCTTGAAGCGACCGCGCAGAATTTATGAGAGCAACTTCTGTTGTGACGGAAACACCTCATGTCACGGCCATCGCCATTCGAAGAACGACGTCGCTTCCGCTAGAACTATGTGTCGAGCATCCGCATCTTGAGCTTCAAAATGGAATACGTGGATGGCCGGGACAAGCCCGGCCATGACGAGTGACAAAGTCGTGCATTCAAAACAAAAGCCCCGGCATCGCTGCCGGGGCTTTTCAGTCTCATCAGATGATGAGCAATCAGTACTTCGCGACCACCGGGGCATTGAAGTGATAGTTGATGCCGGTGCGGAAGATGTGCTGCTGCACGTTGGTCGTGAACACCGCCGGGGTGCCGAGGGTGAGGTTGCTGGTGGAGCGGCCGAGATCGACATAGAGATATTCGGTCTTCGACGTCCAGTTCGGGCCGAACAGGCCGAGCAGCGTGAACGGGGTTTCGATGCCGGCGCCGACGGTCCAGCCGGTGCGGGTTTCCGAGAAGCTCGCGCCGTTGAAAGCCGTCTTGATGCCGCCATAGGCGAAACCGCCGGTGGCGTAGAACAGCGACGGACCGACCGAATAGCCGAGACGGCCGCGCACGGTGCCGAACCACGGCAGCTTTGAATTGACCGTCAGGCCGGGGCCGCAATCGAAGCACGTCTTGTTGTCTTCTGACGAGGCGCCCTGAATGTCGGTTTCGATGCCGAATACGGTGTTGCCGGTCTGCCAGTTGTAGCCGGCCTGCACGCCGCCGTTGAAGCCGTCAGGCGAGAGATTGAAGCTGCTGGTAGTCGCGGTCGGAACGTCGAGGACGGTGCTGCGGTTGCGCGCGGTGCCGGAGCCGAAGTTGCCGCCGAGATAGAAGCCGTTCCAGTTCGCCGACGCGGTCTGCACGTAGGTGCTGTTGCCGCCGATGCGATAGTTCAGGCCGACGCGGAAGATGTGCTCGCGCAGTTCGGAACGGATCGTCTGACCGCCGCCGGCATAGACGCCGGTGGGATCACCGAGATCGAGATAGAGGTATTCGATCTTGCCGGTCCAGTTGCCGCCCAGCGCTGCTTCGACGCCGCTGCCCCAGGTCCAGCCGCTCCGGCCGCCGTTGAAGGCGAAGGGGACGCCGCCGGTCACGCCCGACGTCTTGATGTCGCCATAGGCATAGCCGGCGGTGATGTAGCTCAAGGTCGGGCCGGTGACGAGGCCGACCCGGCCGCGAACCGTGCCGAACCAGTCCAGCCGCTGGTTGAAGGTGTCGCCGACAAGGTTCACTGAACCGTCGCGCATGTCGGCGCCCTGAATGTCGGCCTCGATGCCGAATACGATGGGGCCGAGGAAGGAATTGGTCTGCCAGTTGTAGCCGGCCTGCACGCCACCGATCGCGCCCAGGGGTGACAGATAGGTGGAATTCTCGACACCGCCATTGAAATGCTGCGTCCGGTCGCGGCCAAGGCCGAGGCCGGCGTTCACACCGAGATAGAATCCGGTCCAGTCATAGACCGCGGCCATTGCCGGAGCCTTGGTGTAGGGTGCCTTGACGGACAGGTCGGCGGCCTGTGCGCTGACGGCGGTTCCAAGGAGAGCAACGCCGGCAATAATCTTTTTCATCGTCGATTCCATTCCTGAGACTGCCAAAGTCTACCTCGGGAACATAAAGCTGTCTGTGGTTTGTCGGTCACACCGGGATGGATTGCGGTCCAGGGTTGATGAAACCTTGCCTAAAATCGCATCTGTTTGGCCGCGCTGGGCGCTGTCCTGTGCGATGCGTTGTCATGACCTCGACCAAGGCCGTGAGAACGCTTACCTCTGGAGCGTGCCGCCGCCGGACCCCGATTCGCCGCCAGCATTGCTGCCGGACACCTTTTCGCGCTGGTTTGCCCGGCGCGGCTGGTCGCCGCGCGCGCACCAACTGGCGTTGCTGGAGAAAGCCCGGGCGGACCGGTCCGCGCTTCTGATCGCGCCGACCGGCGCCGGCAAGACGCTGGCAGGATTTTTGCCGACGTTGGTGGAGTTAAGCGAGACTTTACCGGGAACGAAACGCGTTTCCCTCCCTCCGCGAAGCGGCGTGGAGGGGGCGGGGGTGGGGGGAACTGCGCCGGCGCAGGCCTTGCTTCTTGAAAAGAAGGCGTTCCTCACCCCCGGCCCCTCCCCGCCACGGGAGGGGCGCATAGGAGGAGGGGGGAAAGCTGGCGGCCTCCACACGCTCTACATCTCGCCGTTGAAGGCGCTGGCGGTCGACATCGCCCGCAATTTGGAAACGCCGGTTGCCGAGATGGGTCTGCCGACCCGCATCGAGACCCGCACCGGCGATACGCCAGCGTCCCGGCGGCAGCGGCAGAGGCGCTATCCGCCCGACATCATGCTGACGACGCCCGAGCAACTTGCACTGCTGCTCGCCTCCGACGACGCGCCGTACCTGTTTGCGTCGCTACGGCGCATCGTACTCGATGAGTTGCATGCACTGGTGACCTCGAAGCGGGGCGACCTGTTGTCACTCGGGTTATCGCGGTTGTGGAAGATCGCGCCGCAGGTGCGCGCCATCGGCTTGTCAGCCACCGTCGCGGAGCCTGAGTCGCTGGCAAGATTTCTGGTGCCGCAGAACTTCCCCCCTCCCTCCGCGAAGCGGCGGGGAGGGGTCGGGGGTGGGGGGCTCTTCAGCGAAGACAACACTGATGTTTCTTC
>Ga0209963_1001917_pt1 | contig 11221 bp, 13 predicted proteins | sample ThiBio_1000_biof_2_FD_183957 | JGI IMG/M metagenome (GOLD analysis project Ga0209963, IMG submission 183957) | Wastewater bioreactor microbial communities from Cape Town, South Africa - Thiocy_cont_1000_biof (SPAdes) | ecosystem: Engineered > Bioreactor > Thiocyanate-remediating >...
GGCCGCGCGTCGCAGCAGTGCCTCCTGGCGTTCGGTGGTCCGCAGGTTGATTCGCTGGCTCTTGCGCGTGTCGATTGAGGCCTTCGGCATCGTGCCCTCCTTATTCGTATGTACACAGTACGTACGAGGTGGGATGAAATCAACTCGCTCCCATACCGATCGCGTAGCCCTTCGACAGGATTAGGGTTCAGCGGGCTCAGGGATCGACAGGGGCAGGGGTTCGACGTCGATCAGCGGCGGCGTCCCCAGCGCACGACAAAGACGATGCCGACGATGAACACGATCGGACCGATGATCGCCCACAGCGTCGAGCCAGACATGGCACTGCCACCGATCACGCCCGTCCCTTGAAGAGTCCACAGGCCGCCGACCAGCACGAGCACGATCCCTACGATGAGCCACCCGAGCCCACGACCGGTCTTCATTCCGTCAACGGTACGCAGGCTCATCGCGTCCACCCGGCGCGCGCCAGCGCCCCAAGCCGCAGAGCGTCGAGAACCCCACCCGGGCGGGGCCAGAGTACGTAGCCCCTCCGGCCTTGCGCGCCCGTCCACAGCCCGAGCACAGTTGACCACCACCGGCAGCCTGGCAAGGAGTCTTGTCGGACACCCGTCCGGGTTCCTCTGCCTCGGGTCCGGTGAGCACGGATCTCGAGACGCCTCGGCGTCCCTTCTGGCACACCGCATCGAGGAGGTCACCATGCCAGCTGCAAGCACCGCACCACGCACGTTCGTGGTGGACGCCGCCGGCCACTGGATGCGCGGCGACGCAGCGGCCTCCTACCTGCGCGCCATCGCCGGCGGCCTGCCGACCGGCGGGGTGGACGTGTTCCAGCGCACCTGGGACGAGCAGGCCGCGCTCTACGACGCCTACCAGCACCACGGCGGCGTCGTCGCCGCGGCGCCGTCCTGGCACGCTCCGCACATCGACGCGCGGGCGTTCGACTGCCACACCAAGGGCGCCGGGGGAGCCTACGATCCCAGCGCGGCGCACGCCTGGCTGACCAAGGGCGGGGACGGGTCCAGCAAGCCCAAGGCCTCAGAGCGGTTGCGCGCCCACGAGTACGGGTTCCGGCGGTCCGTGCCGTCCGAGCGGTGGCACTTCGAGTACCGGCCCGACCTGGACACCCATCGCGCCGCCGACCTCGCCAAGCGGCTGGCGGCGCTCGGCTTCACCTCGGTGGCCGCCTTCCAGCGGTCGGCCGGGCTGGAGGACGACGGCAAGGACGGCCCGTACACCTGGGCCGCACTGCTGGGTGCCGACTACCCGTCCCCGGGTGATCCTGCCCGCGTCCCCGTGCCCGACCCGCCGTCCGGGCCTCCTGCACCCGTCGACTTCCGCGCCGCGACCTACAACGCGCAACTGCAGCACTTCGGCGGCGGTCCCGTCGCGAACAACGCCGTCTTCGTCCAGGACACCCTGCGCTGCTCCGTCCTGTCGGCCCAGGAGGTGGACGAGCCCGCCCGCGATTCCATCCGCGCCGCAACCGGCGCCAAGGTGTGGGCCTACAAGACCATCGGCCTGTTCTGGGATCCGGCAAAGTACAGCCACGGTGACCGCATCGAACTCGACCTCGGAACCGCGTACCACGGCATGATCGCCACGCAACTGACCAGCCTCAAGAACGGCAACACCTTCGTCGCCGCGTCCGTCCACATCCGGTCCCGGGGTGCGTTCGGCTCGGACGCCGCCGCCACCGCCGGCAAGAAGGCCGACACCAAGAAAGTCGTCGCGGCACTGGCCGGGTTCCCGCGGGTCATGATCGGCGGCGACTGGTCCAGCAACGCACGCGACAGGATGGAAGCCGCCGGCTACACCCTCGCCACCCCGTTCGTCGACAGCTACAACGAGCCCGGAATCCAGCTGACGGACGCGGTCTTCGTCAGAGGCATCACCGTCCGTCCCGGCGGCCAGGAGCACGAGACCGACGCCAGCGACCACGACGGACTCGTCGCCAGGCTCACCCTGGCCGCACCGGGGGCGCCGGCATAGCCGGCAGGGCTCCGGCGCCGCTGCGTTCGTCGCCAGGCTCTGGTAGCCATGACGGCATGACGATCGTGCTCGTCGAGGGCGAAAGCGATGCCGTCGCGGTGCGGACGCTCGCCGCCAGGCTCAGCCTGCCAACACCGCGGGTCGTCCCGGTCGGCGGCTCGAAGGGCGCTCGTCGGGCGGTCGACGAGTTCGCCGGCGTCCGGCTGGTCGGGCTGGTGGACGCGGCCGAGCGACGCGACTTCGAGCGGGTGCTCGAGGTGGTCTTCGTTTGCGACCCGGATCTGGAGGCCGAGTTCGTCCGTGCCCTCGGCGTGGACGGTGTCGAGGCGGTGATCGCTCAGCAGGGCGAACTGGAGTCCTTCCGCCGGCTGCAGGAGCAGCCCTTCCAGCGCGCGCGGACGCCGGAGCAGCAACTGGCCCGCTTCTTCGGCGGCCGCAGCGGCAACAAGGTCCGCTACGCCCGGTTGCTCGCCGAAGCGGTGGCGCTCGACCGCGTCCCGCCTCCGCTGGGCGCGCTCTTGGCGAGCTTGTCCAGTCTGCCGCCAGGGACGTCCGCGTAGCCTGTTGCGATGGGCGTACGGATGAGTGAGTTGGTGCTGGAGAGCCGGGATCCGCAGCGGCTCGCGGACTTCTGGTGCGAGGTGCTCGGCTTCGAGATCGTCGGCCGCGAGGACGACGGCGGGATCGAGATCGGTCCGGCCGCCGGGTTCGGTGGCCTTCAGCCGACGATCATCCTCAGCCCCAACGCCGATCCGCAGCGCTCACGCGGGCGTCTGCACATCGATGTCAGCCCGGTCGGGGACGCGACCCGATCGGCTGAAGTCGAGCGCATCCTGAGGGCCGGCGGACGCCACGCCGACATCGGCCAGCTCGGCACCGAGCCCTGGACGGTCATGCAGGATCCCGAGGGCAACGTCTTCTGCGTGCTGAACGCGCCGATCCCAGTCGTGTAGCGCCCTTCGTCGCGCACGCTGACCAGGCCCTGGGTATCCAGCCGGGGCTCACGGTGCGGCGGTGATTGAGTTGGCTTCTTGGCTGCCGGGGGTCCCGGGTCGGGGCCCGGGACGACGTCTGAGAGTCCACCCGGCGTCATCGGTCAATGCCACTGCGCGAGGCGTGCCGCGACTTCTTGGTAGCTCGTGCTGCCACCGGCGACTGCGATGACCAGGTCGTAGGCATCGTCGTCCGGTGCGTCGAGGCTGATGTCGTTCAGGCCGTAGAACACGACGGTCGCCAGCCATCCGATGCGCTTGTTGCCGTCCACCAGCGCGTTGTTGCGTACCAATGACTCCAGCAGGACGGCCGCCTTCTCGTCGATGCCCGGGTACGCGTCGGTTCCGAAAACCGTGACCTGTGGTCTGTGCACCGCCGAATCGAGGAGGCCGACATCCCGGATCGGGCCGACGCGAAGATCCTCGACAAGGGCGAGGACGTCTTCGAGGGCGAGGTACTCGATCAATGCCCGAGCCGGTCAAGCAGTTCGGCGTAGCGCTCCCGCGCCGCCGCCGACAGCGAGGCCACTTTGTCACGGCGCAGTCGGCGGGACGCCGCCTCGTGGATCGCGCGGACGGTCGCCTCCTGCTTGCTCACCCCGTCCGCCTCCGCGAGGAGGGCGAGCGCCTGCTCGTCCTCAGGGCTCAAGCGCAACGTCATTGCCATGCACACATGATACCAGTGTGGTATCGAATCTCAGTTGGGAGGTTCAGTAGCCGCGCTCAGCCGCTGCGCCCGCGACGATCGCCTTCCCTGCGCTCGTCCCGAGTAGGACGGCTCCGGCCCGCAGCAGCGAGGCTGCCTGCTCGTAGGACTTGATCGAGCCGGACGCCTTCACCTGGACGCCTCCGCGGACCTTGCCCGCCAGGTAGGCGATCGACGTCGGGTTGGCCACCTCGACCGCGCCCGAGCTGGCGTTCTTGAGGTAGGCGGCACCGGCTTCCATGGACAGCTCGACGGCCGCGTCCCGCTCGTCGGGGGTGAGCAGCGGCAGCTCCAGCATCACCTTCACCGGGACGCCGACCGCGACCACTCCGGCGATGTCATCGCGGAACCGGTCGTACAGGCCGCTCTTCAGCCAGCCGACCTGGACGCCGATGTCGATCTGCTGCGCACCCAGCTCGACCAGGCTCTGCGCCTCGGCCGCCTTCCCGCGTGACGTCATCACCCCGCACGCCGGGAAGTCCAGCGCGGACGCGACCAGCACCCCCGTCCCGCGCAGCACCTCCACCACCTCGGGCACCCACGAGCCGGGCACCATCGCCGCGTTGAAGCCGTAGCTGACCGCCTCCTCGGCGTGCTGGACGATCCGGTCGCGGGTGAGGCCGGTCTCGATCAGGGTGTGCTGGATGTACGGTGCGATGCTCGCCGGGCTGAGCGTGTCGAGGACCTTGCTGTCCAGTGCCATGTCGTCCTGTTCCTTCCTGGTTCTCCGGTCAGTGCGTGTCGTCCGCGAGCAGAGCCGCGATGTCCTCGGGGCGAGCGAGGCTCGGGATCACCTCGGCGATGCTCACCGCGTGCGCCCCGGCCGCCGCGGCGAAGCGGACGGCGTCGCGCAGGTCGTCGCCACGAGCCAGCGCGACCGCCAGTGCTCCGGTGAACGCGTCCCCGGCTCCCGTCGTGTCCACCACCTGCCGCGGCCGCACGGCCGGGACGCGGACGCGCGCCGTGCCTGGCTCGTCCACCAGACAGCCGTCCCCACCGAGCGTGACGATCGTCACCCCGGCGTACCGCCGCCTGATGGCGTCCGCGCATTCCTCGGCCGAGGCGAGGCCGGTCTCGCCGGTCAGCCGCATCGCCTCGGTCTGGTTCGGCGTGACCACGTCCACCAGGCTCCACAGGTGAGCGTCCAGCGGCTCGGCCGGTGCGGGAGCCGGGTTCAGCAGCGTCCGCACCCCGTGTCGGCGCGCGAGCTCCAGCGCCCGCCGCGCCACCTCGACCGGGATCTCGAAGCCCGTCACCAGCAGGTCTGCCGCCGCGATCTCGTTCTCAAAGCGGTCCACCTCAGCGGGGGAGAGGGCATCCAGTGCGCCCGGCGCGATCGCGATCTTGTTCTCGCCGGTGCTGTCGACCAGGATCATGCCCACCATCGTGGCCGCGTCCGCCGCGACGACGTGGTCGTGCGCGATGCCCTCCGCGCGCCACAGCTCGCGGGCGGCGTCCCCGAACGCGTCCCGGCCGACGGCGGTCAGCAGCGACACCTTCGCGCCCAGTCGGGCCGCCGCGACCGCCTGGTTCGAGCCCTTCCCTCCGTGCCCGGACGAGAACGTCCCGGCCGACACGGTCTCGCCGGCTTCCGGCGCGCGCTGGACGCGCATCGTCAGCCCGACGCCGTAGCTCCCGACCACCGCGATCCGCATGGCTCAGCCACGTCCCCGGACGAGACGCCAGCCCCGAATCGCGTAGTGGCAGCAGGTGTGGGACATGCCGAGCACCCTACCGGCCGTCGGTCCCCGGCGGCATGCCACCCTTCGGAAAGCTGCTACTCCCCGCTCGTCCGCGGCGCGCCGAGCAGCCGTTGCAGGAGTTGGGCGGCGGGCAGATCGGCCGGCGCCCAGTCGAGGGACGCCAGCTCGTCGGGACGCAGCCAGCACCCGTCCGTGTGCTCCGACAGCTGGGGCGAGCCCGTCCGGATGGTGCACAGGAGCGTGGTCAGCGTGACGTCGGCGAACGGGTAGCGGTGCTCGGTCCGCGCGACTTCCTGCCCGACGTCGATCGCGCAGCCGAGTTCCTCGCGGATCTCGCGGGCCAGTGCTTCCTGGTGGGTCTCCCCGGGCTCCACCTTGCCGCCCGGAAACTCCCACAGCCCGGCCAGGGGTCCCGTGCCGCGCTGCGTGCAGAACACGCGTCCCGCTTCGACGATGACGGCCCCGACGACCTCCAGCCGCTCCATCCGCGCAGCCTACGCGGGCCGCGCCTTCGACTCCCGGAGCGGGAGGCCGGCCAGCCGGTAGGCCTCGTCGACGTAGTCCATGTTGGTGATCGCGTTGGCGAGGTCGGTGGGGAAGATCGCACCCTCGCGGACGGCGGCCTCCATCGCCCGAAGCTGGTGGGTGTAGGTCGACGTCGTGCCGTGGTGCTCGACGGTCTCGGTGCCGTCGACGGTGACGATCAGCCGGTCGTCGCCGGTCAGGTCGATGAAGTTCGGCTGCCGGATCGTCCCCCGCGTCCCGGTGACCAGGATCGAGGTGTCGGCCGGACCCTCCAGGCTCGACTCGAGCACCGCTCGGGCTCCGTTCGGCAGGACAGCCTCGACGTGGGCGGTCGCATCGATTCGGGAGTCCGCCGCCGCGTTCGCCGTCGCCGTCGCCGAGCGGAGCTCCAGCGTCCCGCCAAGGGCTGCGGCGACGTCCCGTCCCACGTGCAGGGTGTAGCAACCCAGGTCCATCAGCGAGCCACCCGCCAGCGGCCACGACCAGCGGATATCGGCCAGGTTCGAGCAGTCGAACTTCATGTCGACGCGCAGCTCGGTGACCTCGCCGATCGCGCCGGTGCCGACCAGTTCGAGCAGCCGCAGGTAGGTGGGGTGGTAACGGTGGTGGAAACCCTCGAAGACCACCAGCCCGGACGGGTTGGGCTCCCCGGCCACCAGCCGGGCCTCGTCCGCATTGCTGCCGAACGGCTTCTCCGACAGCACGTGCTTGCCCGCGCGCAGCGCCGCCAGCGTCCAGCGGACGTGCTCGCTGTTCGGGCTCGGGTTGTACACGACCTCGACCTCGGGGTCGGCCAGCAACTCCTCGTAGCTGCCGTACGCCTTGGCGATGCTGTGCGTCCGGGCGTAGTCCTGGGCCCGGCCGAGGTCGCGCGCTGCCACCGCCACGACCTCCGCGCCGATCGACCGCGCCGGCCTGACCACGGCCCGCTCTGCGATCTGCGCTGCTCCCAGGATCCCGATCCGAACCGGCTCTGTCATCAGTTCTCCTCCGTCGCCCCGAAGGTATCAGGGTGGGCCCCGGTCTTCGCCCGCCCGCCAGCGGACGCCGCAGCCCGAGCATCGTTAGGGTGGCCGAGGTCAGAGGAGACGGAGGCGACCATGACCCAACCCCAGTGGCCCGACCTGGCGTACCGGCCCGCGAGCGGTGGCCCGGACGCCCCGATCCACACCCAGCTCGTCGTCGACTGCGACGACCCCAGGCCCAGGCCGCGTTCTGGGCGGCCGCGCTCGGCTACCTGGTCGAGGACGCCCACGACCTGGTGGAGGCCGTCCTCGCCGCCGGGTACGCCGACCGGGAGCGGGACACCGTCGAGGTCGACGGCCGACTCGCCTTTCGCATGGGCACCGGAATCAAGCACCCCGACGACGTGGACGGGCCGCGCGGCACCGGCCGGCGGATCCTGTTCCAGGCCGTTCCCGACCGGGCCGGCGGCAAGAACAAGCTGCACCTCGACCTGAACGTCGGCCGCGACCGGATCGACGCGGAGGTCGCCCGGCTGACCGCCCTCGGCGCCACCGAGCGGTACCGGGTGGATGAGCCGGGAGCCTTTCACACCACGATGGCCGACCCGGAGGGCAACCTGTTCTGCGTGCAGTGACCGCGGCAACGTGCGACGACCGCGACTGGTGACACGTTCGCCCCATCAGTGAACGAAACCGGCCCGATCCGGGCGTCTTGGCTCACTGATGGTGCAAACGTGTCACCTGGATCGAGCCCCCGTCCGGAATCACCCCACGTACAGCTCCATCGGGTAGGTCAGGTACGACAGCGGACGCAGCTCATCGGCCGTGACGTAGCCCGGACGCGCCGCCAGCACGGTCGGGATCCGGTTCACCATCGTCGCGCAGGTGTGCTCGACCGTCGCCGGCTTGGTCACCGCGAACGTCATGTCAGGCTCGCCCCTGACCGTCCAGTCGCACAGATCGCCGTCGTCGGGTCCGTACACCTTGCCGATGCACTGGGTCTCGATCACCGGCCCCTGGAACGTCTCGGTGGTGACGACCGCGCTCATCCCGATCGCCTGCCCCGCCGGGATCGTCCGTCCCATCGTCTCGGAGTGCAGGTCCGTGTCGTGGAAGTACGGCACGATCCGCTGCGTCTGCGACCTGATCGTCCAGCCGAACTTCCGGCACAGGCCTTCGTTCGAGTTCCACACGTAGGACGGCTCCATCGTCTCCGGGTGCGCGATCTGCGCCTCGAACTCCTCAGCGCTCAGCCCGACCCCGTGGACGCGGGCCAGTGCCAGCCCGTAGTCCTCGACGTTGTAGCTGACCGCACCCTCGATCCGGTCGATCCGATGACAGCCGGACGCAGCCAGCGCCACCAGGTTGATCCAGTAGACGTCCTGCATGCCGCTGCCGACGATCGTGCAGCCGGTCTCCTTCGCCAGCCGGTCCAGCCGGTTCGTCAGCGCCGGCGACGTCGTCCACGGATAGATCGCCTCCTCACACGTCGAGATGACGTCGATGCCGCGGGCCGCACACTTCTCGAAGTGCGGGAACACCTCGTCCATCAGGCTGAACAGCGTCACCACCGCGATGTCGGGATCGCACTCGTCCAGCACCGCGTCCGCGTCGTCGCGGATCAGCACCCCGGTCTTTACGCCCAGACCGGCGTAGTCGCCGACGTCCTGGCCCACGATCTCGGGATCCACATCGATCGCGCCGACCACCTCGGCGCCCTTCTGGAACAGGTACCGCAGAGTGTGCCGCGACATCTTCCCGCAGCCGTACTGCACAACCCGGATTTTCGACACCCTGACCACCCCTTTGGTTCACCAAAGCGTCGCGGGCGCGACCGGCCGAGCGAGGACAGCATCAGCGCTGGACCGTGCCGGGTCCGGCGACGCGCTATGCCTCCAGCCTAAGTCGGCAGCTGGAGAAATGCGAGGGTCGGCAGCCGGGCGGAGGTCGCCGACGCCCGCGCCAGGGCCGGCGCTGGCGCCAGCACCGGGGGACGCCCGGGCGTGCGTACTCCTGACACCGACTCAAACCTGTAACACGCGCCCTCTGTACGAGAGCCCACTCATCTCCTAATATCAGGTCATGTTCGGTCAGAAGCCAACAGCTACGGGCAGAACCGGTCATGCTCGCTACTGAGCGGCATGCCCGGATCCTGGGGCTGGTGACGAGCCGGCAGGTCGCCAGCACCGAGGATCTCGCCCTCCAGCTGTGCGTCTCCCCGGAGACGATCCGGCGCGACATTCGCGTCCTCGACCAGCGCGGCCAGCTCCGACGCGTCCGCGGCGGCGCCGCATCGCCGTCCGCGGCGATCGGGGAGCCGCAGGTCGAGGAGCGCCAGCTCCTGCACCGCGCCGAGAAGGAGACCATCGGCCGCCTCGCCGCCGGCCTCCTGCAGGACGGCCAGACCGTCGTCCTCGACCTCGGCACCACCGCGACGGAGGTGGCCCGCGCCATGGCCCCCACCTTCCGTGGGACCGTCGCCACCACGTCGCTGCTCGTGGCGGGCGAGCTCGCAGCCCACCGTGACATCGAGGTGCTGATCTGCGGGGGACGCGTCCGCGCCGGCGACCTCGGCGTCTCCAACGCCAACGCCGTCGAGTTCTTCGCCGGCATCAACGCCGACCTCGCCCTGGTCAGTTCCGGCGGCGTCGACGCCCAGCGCGGCCTCACCGACTTCCACCTCGACGAGGTCGCGACCCGCCGCCAGATCCTGCGCAACGCCCGGCGCGCCTACGTGCTGGCCGACTCGTCCAAGTTCGGCGTCGTCGCGCCGCATTTCGTCGCCGAGATGGACGCCGACCTCGGCCTGATCACCGACCGCAACCCGGGTGGCGAACTGGAGCGCGAGCTCCGCAGGAAGGGGGGAGCGATCATCTGTCCCTAGCCGGCAGAGCCGGTCACACCCCCACGTCTGGAAAGACACCGTCCGAGAAGCACTGTCGGGTGGCGCCTTAGGAACGCCACCCGACGGGAAGCCCTAACAGTCCTGTGCAAAGGTATGAGGAGCCTCCATGTCCGATCCTGTCACACAACCCAAATCATCGATCCCCGAGGACGCCGACGCCCACGTTGCGAACGCCGGCTACAAGCAGCAGTTCAAGCGCACCCTTGGACACTTCGAGTCGTTCGCCGTCGCCTTCTCGTTCATCTCCATCACCACCGGCCTGTTCTCCACCTTTGGCGTGGTCCTGAACTCGTCCGGGCCGGCCGGCATCTGGACGTGGCCAATCGCCACCGTCGGCACGATCCTGGTCGCCCTGGTCTACGGCATGCTGGCCAGCCGCATCCCGCTGTCCGGGTTCTCCTACCAGTGGGCATCCCGCCTGGTGAACCCCGTTGTCGGCTGGTGGTTCGGCTGGGTGTCGTTCGCGTTCCTGCTGTCGGTGACGATCTCGGTCGACTACGCCTTCTCCCAGGTCGCCCTGTTCCCGCTGCTCGGCTGGGAGTACACGCCGCTCACCGGTGCCATCACCACTGCCGTGGTGATGGTCGTCCAGGCCGCCCTGATCATCTGGTCCACCCCGATCCTGACCCGCATCAACAACGCCGCCGTCGGCGCCGAGCTGATCGCGATGATCGGCCTGATCGTGATGATCGCCGTCGCGGTGATCGCGGCCGGCAACAGCGACGTCGGCAACATCGGCAACTGGACCTCCACCGGCGTCATCCCGGCCGAGGGCTACATGGGCTGGCTCGGGCCGTTCATGATGGCCTTCCTGCTCGGCGCCTACACCCTCGTGGGCTGGGAGTCCGCGGCCAACCTGACCGAGGAGACCAAGGAACCCAAGAAGGTCATCCCCAAGGCCATGGTCCGCTCGCTGCTGGTCTCCGGCATCGTCGGGACGCTGTTCCTGATGGCCATCTCCGCCGGCATCGGCAATGACATCGAGGCCATCTCCGCCAGCACCTCTCCGGTCGCCGACATCATCGGACGGACCGTCGGCCACACGCTCGAGACGATCATGCTCGTCGTGGTCTGCGTGGCGATCTTCGCCTGCGGCCTGGTCATCATGACCTCGAACAGCCGGCTGATCTACGCCATGGCCCGCGACGGCCGCGTCCCCTTCGCCGAGACGTTCACCAAGGTCCCCCGGGCAACCGGCGGACCGATCTGGGCGACCGTCCTCGCCGCTGCCGGCGCGATCCTGATCACCCTGGCGTTCTACGCGAACAGCGACGCCCTCGCCGGCTTCCTCGGCGCCGGCACGCTGATGCCGGCCATCCTGTACGCGGCAACGGTGATCCTCTACATCGCCACCCGGCACAAGTTCACCCATCACCCCGACGACTTCTCGCTCGGCAAGTGGGAGTGGCCGGTCGTGATCGGCGCCTGCATCT
>Ga0209963_1001924_pt1 | contig 11202 bp, 10 predicted proteins | sample ThiBio_1000_biof_2_FD_183957 | JGI IMG/M metagenome (GOLD analysis project Ga0209963, IMG submission 183957) | Wastewater bioreactor microbial communities from Cape Town, South Africa - Thiocy_cont_1000_biof (SPAdes) | ecosystem: Engineered > Bioreactor > Thiocyanate-remediating >...
GGAAAGTTTTTATTAATATCTCCTGTACAACAAAGGCAATTTAATTCTTTTTTTTTATAGAATGGTAGTACATTCTCTCAAGTTTTGTTTTATTTATTTTCAGATAAATGACCGTTCCCATAAACATTAGAATAAAAATTGTTTTACTGATGGCCAAATTTGAACCAAATATTTCAAATAAAATAAAAAAAATATTTTTTTTAAATAAAAATTAAAAAAGAATAAAAAAATAAAAAAAATATTTTTTATAAATAAAAAATAAAAATATTTAAAAAATAAAAAAAATAAAACATTTCAAAAAGAATGGAATTATGTATTGAGGTTGACGGAGGTCATTTTGAAAACTTATTGTAAACCAAATCATATGAAATAAAACTTGAGAGAATGTACTACGATTCTGTAAAAAAAAAGAATTAAATTGCTTTTGTTGTATAGGAGATATTAATAAAAACTTTCCGAGGGGACTTTTGGAACACCCTGTACTTCTCTTTGTAGAGCGTTATTCTGTTTACATTGGAATGAAATTCTCTTTTCATTTGCTCTTGATGAAAAAATGTTAATAGATAGATCTGCTTCTTATTGGCACAACTTCCTAATCTCTTTTGCCGACTCTACTATTCGAAAAAGCAAACTTTACCGAATTTAGAAAATCCTGGTTAAATGGGGAATTCACTATTAATTGTCTCCGAAAATCTAAACGTTATGTAGAACACGCTTCCAGAACAATCCTCAAACATATTCTACGAGATTGATGAACTGTCTCTTCTTGAGGATTTCGCAATAACATTTTGACAAGGGGGAAACAGCGGACTTCAAGACTTCAAGACTTCAAAGACTTCTAAAGACTTCAAAAGACTTCCCCCTATGTGACTTCACTTTTTTCGCAATACTTCATAAGACTTCCAATGACTTGATAGACTTCGAAGAGTTTGAAAGACTTCTAAAGCCTTCAAATGATTTCGAAAGACTAAAATAGATTTCAAGAGACTTGAAGGACTTCTGGAAACTTCAGACGAGTTCAAGGAACTTCATAAGACTTCCAGAAACTTCTAAGATTTCAGTAGACTTCAATAGACTTCTAGGGATTGCAGGGAGACTTTTATGGACTTCAAGAAACTTCATTACAGTCCAATTGACTTCAAAACCATCGTGCACAGAAAAAAAAATCCGTATAATAATAAACTTTTCAAGAGTTGATCAGAGTGCAACGTATCACATACCCTTGTTTCCGTTCCTCAAAGCATGATAAACGTTGTAATAAACCCTGTAAACAACAACTATTAATCGTTTATCAGATGCACAAGCCGTAGATTTAGCCGTTTATCAAAGGGTTCATCCGCTGAAAATACCCACCACCCGTTTGTGATACGTTGCACTCTGAAAAACGTTTTCAAAGGGTATATGATTTTCAAAAACCAATTTTCTCCCACACATATATTCGTTCAATCAACTGGTTAAACGTTTATCAATGGGTATTTCAATCCGTTGATCAGTTTCACCAACTGGTTAAACGTTTATCGAAGGATACTTCAATCCGTTGATCAGTTTCACCAACTGGTTAAAAGTTTATCAATGGGTACTTCAATCCGTTGATCAGTTTCACCAACTGGTTAAAAGTTTATCAAAGGGTACTTCAATCCGTTAATCAGTTTCAATAACTGGTTAAACGTTTATCAAAGGGTACTTCAATCCGTTGATCAGTTCAATCAACTGGTTAAACGTTTATCGAAGGATACTTCAATCCGTTGATCAGTTTCACCAACTGGTTAAACGTTTATCGAAGGATACTTCAATCCGTTGATCAGTTTCACCAACTGGTTAAAAGTTTATCAAAGGGTACTTCAATCCGTTGATCAGTTCAATCAACTGGTTAAACGTTTATCAAAGGGTACTTCAATCCGTTAATCAGTTTCAATAACTGGTTAAACGTTTATCAAAGGGTACTTTAATCCGTTGATCAGTTTCACCAACTGGTTAAAAGTTTATCAATGGGTACTTCAATCCGTTGATCAGTTTCACCAACTGGTTAAAAGTTTATCAATGGGTACTTCAATCCGTTGATCAGTTTCACCAACTGGTTAAAAGTTTATCAAAGGGTACTTCAATCCGTTAATCAGTTTCAATAACTGGTTAAACGTTTATCAAAGGGTACTTTAATCCGTTGATCAGTTTCAATAACTGGTTAAACGTTTATCAAAGGGTACTTTAATCCGTTGATCAGTTTCACTAACTGGTTAAATGTTTATCAGAAGATATTCCACTGGGCTGCGCAATTCTAGGAATTAGCGAAACTTTCTCCATTTGGCTCTTCAGTATAATGTTGAGTTGATTCTTCAGTTCGTTGTACATTTGACGAATTCAACTAAATGATAGGATTAATGATAGTATTACTAATTGAAGGTGAGGGTGAGAGTAAGGGTTGAGGTCTTGAATGAATGTGAATACTCTGTACAGATGACTATTGGACAAAGAAGAAATATATGTTATGTAGAGTGGATGAGAGAATGAGTAGAGGAAGAACAGACAAAAGGAGATTTTGTGAAATAGCTCAAGATTCGGTAGTGAACTTTGAGGTCTAACAGGAGAATATTTGTAATGTGAAAAGTTTGAAGCTAGAAATAATATGGTTCGATTGTGCGTGTCCATGATAGAAGATCGGAGGTGGAAAGAAAAAATAGAAAGTAACATATCACTCACCGTGTAATCCAATACTTGGTTCAGTTGATGTTGAATAAATAAAAATACTAGAAGTGAATAATTTGCTGTTGTTTATAGTATGAAATAGCTAAATAGAAAATGGAGACTAGAAAAAGAAGCTTAGAAAAATATTACTTACGATAGTTTCGTATGTAACTTCAATTGATCCAGAAATTATCAAAGAAATTGATAAATGAAAGAAAGCACTGAATTTTGACATTAGTTGATGAATAATATCGTTGAAATTAGCAGCGCAATTGAATAAAATTGAGGATGATAAACTGTTTGTAATCGAATTGACGTCATACATAATGAAGTTGATCTGGAAAGTCTAACGAAAGGGTGAAATTAACATGAAAAATAAATTGTAATATCATTTGGGTCGCAGAAAGTATTACTAAAAACACAATAATAATTGAGTATAGGATAAAAGTAAACTTACAATTTGGCACTATAACCGAAGAGATGCAAATGGTTTCCGCTGAACTCCAAATAAAATTGTTCTATGGCGAATTTTCATCGAATCGAACAATAAAGAGCAGCACAAATAAAAATCAACTTGTTTGTTTGACATTCAAGAAACGGTGTCATTGGCATATATAATCACATTCCAAAAAATACAAAATAAATACGTACTTTGTAAGATCAATAAATGGTTCATTTTGACCATTTGATATCGGGGAAAGAGTTAAAGAGAGAGAAAACAAAAAATATTGAAGTAAGCTCTATCGCAGTTTGTTTGCAACGAACAATTTTCCCTTGCAGAGCAAGTAAAAGAAATGGTGATTAATATCTTCATGTTTAGATCATATATTAGATTATATTTTGTATTGAAATAAATGGTTAAATCGAAAATAACAAGGATGAAATATCGAGAAAAGTAGATCGAAAATAACAAGGACGAAAGATCGAAAAAGAAAGGTCGAGAAAATAAGATCGAAAAAGATCGAAAAAGAAATATCGAAAAAGTCGAAAAAGATCGAGAAAGAAATATCGAAAAAGTCGAAAAAGAAGATCGAGAAGGAAATATCGAAAAAGTCGAAAAAGAAGATCGAGAAAGTAAGATTGAAAAGATCGAAATAGACATAAATTAGTGTACGAATGTTTTTCGATCAACCATGGAGAATGTTATAATCATGATCTTCGTGTACGCTTTGTAGGACGTGATCCATTTGTTGAATTAGTTACATCCTTGAGTGCAGATGAATGACTCCGATCATTTTTCGAAACACCAGTTTGTATATTATCATTCTCATCGATCATACTTAGATTTTGGTTTTTTCTTCTTTTTGATTGACGAACTGGGATATTGTTCGATAATGGCAATGTTTTAGTGTTGTCGTTGGATCTGTATGAAAAAGCAACTCAAACTATCAAAAACTATTCAATTTAAAGAAAACTACTTACTTAGCAGTATCAATTGCCGTATCTGGATCATGATCTGATTGAGAATTGTCAACTGAGGATTTCAATGTAGTTGTTTGTTCAATAATAGGCGACATTTGTTCAACTAAAAATAATTTAATGAATAAATGCATATCAATTTGTAATTGGTTCTAAAGTTTACCTGTAGTAGTAGTTGTTGTCGTTGTCGTTGTCGTTGTCGTTGTCGCTGCAGTAGTAAGAGTTGTTGAATTGGTTGAATTGGTTGAATTATTGAACAAAGAAGTGAGAGAAATCGATGGTAGTTTATAATGATTTTTATGTATCTCAATGTCCTTTTCCTTGATCAATAAACGGATCGAATTTGAAAGATATTGTTTGTCACCATGAAAGACTGAATATAAAAACCTACAGGTTCGACTTTTTTTGTCGAACGATAACTCGAAGATTGTATACATGCCAATAAGTAAAGCTAATGCATCATCAGGCGAATTAGTTGAAATAACTTTAACAAAGTCGACATAAATATGAATAGAATCATTAGTTGATACTAATGTTGGATACGGTGTTGTTGGTTCCTTAAAGAAAGCGAATAGCTTTTAAGAATTATTAAATATAAAAAAGGAAAAAGATGATTTACAGCAAGCTCTATCCTAAATTTAGTTGTAAATTATGTGATATTTCAACTCGAAATAAATTATTTTCAACGACGCCATCAGTATTAAAAAGTGAATGGATAATGTGTCAAACAAAGAAAAGAAATTAATCATTAAGATCTCAACTTCGTAGTAATGAAATGTCTTTGAGAATACTGATAAGTGAAAACACGGTTTTTACAAATGTTTTCTCAGTTAAACAGATTATCTCTATTTATTTGAAATAATTTCAAACTCACCTCGGCACAAAATATATGCTGCACAGTTTCGTCGAACAATCGACATAGACCTTTAATTAATCGAATTGGAGGAGAATCTAAAAACATATACTGATTATTAATATTCCTTTCTTTTTGTCTACCTGTAACGAACGAAGGTGCATCAACAAGTTTGTCCAATAAAACAGGAACTTGTTTTCGAACTTCACTAGCCAAATGTACGTTTGCTAACATTTTTATCTCCTCGAAAATCTTCGAGAGAAACAAATAATGGAACTAAATAATGAATAAATAATTTACATACCAAAAAAGAGCAACTGTAACCAGGAAACATTTTTAAAACGTCACCAATTGATTGTTCTCGAACAATTTGTCGACGAAGACGAAATGTTTCAGCCCATAAGTTTAATTGGGTATCAATATCGATTTGAGAAAGATCATACAATTGCTCGACTTTTGACTGAATATCATTGGGAATATGATCGTATGGAATAATGACTAACTACAAAAATAAATAAAATAACAAAGAATTTTTTGTTAAGTTACTTGTTTGTGTCGATCACGTTCAGCTATTTCGTCGATTCTTTTTTTCACTGGTCGACCGGATCCAATTTTCGAATATTTTAACCGTGATTGTTGAACGAGCTGATTTTCCGGATATTCACCACGAATTCTTTTCATTTTCGTTTGGAGAGCGTCTTTCCATATGCCCTGTGTGAAAAATAAACAAATACTATTTCAACGATTAACTCAACTTACAATATTTTCTTCATTCAATTGTAATTTCAAATGTTTGACGATAGCAGAAGCGATAGTATTATATTGAGGTTTTGTAGGATAACTAAACATAAATTAATATTCAGATTAATTGAGAATGGTTGACGCAGTGAAAACACATGGATATAGAAGATAATCATTCTATTTTCCTGAATAAATCTTTGACGAAAAAGAGTATTAAGAGAACAAATACTACGTGAAAAATTCTTGTAACTGATAAGTCTGGGAATAGATTCAGAGGATAATTTTTCATGCGTTCAAAAAAGCATGGTCTTTCACGTAAAAAAACTAGACTTACAATAGATTAAAAGTTTTTATCAGGTCATGAACAACAGTATCAATCAATACTTGTCGACCTTGACAATGTGGACCAAAATTTCGTAAAACTCCAGCTTCAATTTGATTGGCTACTGAGATTGTTAATGGTGGAATTTGATACAAATCAGGAAACGAGAGATGTCGAACAGTATCAATAGCAGATTCAGCATGTGGTGAAACAGATACGACTGATGGTTGATTATTTTGTTGTGAACAAACAGGAATGAACGGTGATGAAGTGACAATAGAATTAGCTGATTCTTGGGAATTTGCTAATGTAGTATGTGATGTTTTCGGAATTGTATAAGCACTTGTTGATAAACCATCAGCAATATTTTGGAATAATTTCTCACGTTCTTCTAGGAACATTATTTGTTGCTTGAATTTCGATATTAATGGTGATATTCTTTCGACTGTATTCATTATCTTCAACATTGATCCATCGACATCATGTTCTGTAAAATAAATAGAAAGTTATACTTTAATAAAACGAAACTAATGAAATTATTTTCCATGTTCAAAAACATGAGGTTTAAATTTAGAAAGCTGTCATAACTAGTTTGCATGCACATATAGAAACGTTCGTACAAACAATCTGAAAGCTAAAATCGAGAAAATCAAGGTGTGAGTGAATAATCGAACGATTATATATGCAAGAATCACTGATACAATGTCAAACGTGACGTAAATGAAACGTAGCTCTGATCGTTTACAACATAAATATCCAAGCCTTTGTGGAAGTATTTCATTTCATTTGGATCGATTATTGAATAACGACCTATTGATTGTATTTTCCATGCGCATAATTTCTCTGAGTATATTTCTGTATCAAGAATGTCAACCAGTAGCCACCATTTCTCATTCGTTTTCAAAATAAAAATTATTTGAGCAAATATTGGTTGCTCATGAGAAGGCTTTAAATCGATAATATACACTGCCGATTGACAGTATTCGATGCCACCATTAATTAATTTTCTGCATTGATAAAAATCATGTATGAAATCAACACGGCCAAAATGTGCTAATAAAACATGTTTCATTGGTATATTGAAACATCTATTATGAACCTTTTTAATTCCGATTGTATATTGAGAGAGTCTTGTTACAGATAATGAAGAAAATTTTAAACATTGCTTTAGCCGATAACGTGTCACGAGCATTTTCGGAATGTTTTTGAAATTGTTCGTTCGCATAGTCAGCTTTTTAAAATAAGCGTGACATGATTCATATCGAAAGCACCATTGTCGAACGATTGGACCGAAATAATTTATTATTTCACCATATTCACTAACAAAATGAATCTTGGGTGACACTTTATTTGGAAAATGATCTAACATTGCTTGATGAAACGCCTTGCATAATTCTCGAAGTGTCGGAAGCCATGTTTTTCGAAACGGTTGTGACAAGACTAAGTCCAAGATTTCCCTTAGCAATTGATATACGATGTATGATGGCATTTGATCGATAATATCATTAAAAATTATGGGAAACAATTTATATAAGCATAATTTTTGCGCTGCGGTAGCAGTGATTCGATCATTATGTAGATGCTTGACAAGAATTGGTGGTGGTTTATTGTTATTATCAAAGTATCCATATTGAAAACATTCTGTTCGCTCTTGAATTTGATCTTGGAACACGAAAGAAAACAAAATCGAAGGAATCACACAATATTCAACGAAAACGCATGAGGAAATAGGAAAAAAATATTCTATTATTCTCCATTTATTTAGAAAGTAGAACTTTCTAAAACTAGTTTGTCTTAATCCGCATTCAATCGATATGATCTAATCAAATTACTCTAGCTTGAATGATATTCACAACCAAACATTCCAAATTTTCACTACGGTATTAAAAATACGCACAAGATGAGGTCAGATTGGAAATTTCTATGAATGCGTTTCGATATCGTCAGCAAAACATTACTATCTATTGAAATATTGCAATCCATATCGTATAACGTTACTAAAACGAGACAGAACTAAACAAAGATCTTAACAGAAGCGCCTGAAACTATTTCTATCTATCGATTTTACCGAATAACATAAAAAACACTAACAGTAATTAAAAAGAAGTCGTCGAGACAAAGTCATGTTCGAAAAAAATATATAACAATAGAATATATCGGCAGAAGTAACGTGGTAATAGAGACCTAATGAGTTTTTTTTTCTAATTTGAAAAAGCTAAGATCATATAAGCAAAAATCGATCAGAACACTATTGAAAGAATTTCTCACTGTATGTCAGGAGTCGAAGAGACGAAGCTTGTTTGAGTAGTAACAGCATAACCATAGGACATGCTCCTTCGAGAAAGTCATGCATTGGATCTGCTGGTAAAGATGTTGTTGGATGAAAACCAATCAGATCTAGTAACGGACTTGGACCAACGACACCCATTATAGATTTATTGTTATTATTGCTGATAATCTTATCAACTAGATTATCGTGACTAGCCATTGTTCGAATTTGAATATTTGATGACAAAATAGGTAGTGTTCTATTCTCGTACGAAATGTAACATCGCCTGCAGAAAAAGCCTGAATTGAAACATGATTGGAATCCACCGATTGAATGAGCAGCGAGATTATCGGCAACAAGTGTTGAAAATGAAAATTTCAAATGAATATCACTGATAAATAGACCATTAACTTGTAAATTATTTAAGTTTTTGACAATCGGCTCGAAGAAGCGCTTTGATTTGTTTTCGTCCTCGCAAAGTACAAAAATACAATGTATAAAAAATGTTTTCTTTCATTATCGTCGGTTCAGTGGAATTCATCACGTCATCTTTTTTCAATTTACGATGATCTCAGATTAAGTTAAAAGTTATTCTAATAAAAATTACTTTTAGTATTCTACTTGGACATACGCCGACTAGTTGAATATAGTCTAACTTCGATCGATATTGTTCTGGAAGATCTTCAAGTGACATATAAAGCATGGACATTTTATGCTGATCACGTTTCGGTCCAATTGGATTCGTCAGGCCGATATCATCCAAATAAAGTTGAACTAATAGAGTGTCCTGATCTAGTCGCATGCCATGATGACCATCTCGAATCGAAAACATAATATCAGTATCAGCTTCGCTAATCGTACGTTGTTTGTCGATATATTCTAAGATTTCTGAAATCAACGATGAAGAACGTAACAAAGATGATATCGTTTTATCGACTGGTATATAATATGCATATTCTGGCACTTCATCACCAGACGACAGAATTATTTCTTCAACTGGACTATAATTAAAATATTTTTCACAGTTTTTCAAAAATTGATAATCGTTTTTAGTTGTTGAGTGAATGAGATCGCACACGTCAGTTATTGTTTGTTGTATCTCCTCCATTGAAATAATCTTTTGCTTTTGTCTTCGAAGTGATGTTGCATCAGAACCATTATCGAAAGTGTAATCGAAGCATTTTATTTTCAATAAAAGTTGTACTTGCTGGATCAATGTCGCGATAGAAGTTGAAATAATATTCATAACTGTTTTCGGTAGTAAATATTCTTCACGTAGTTGCAGCACAAACGACATATAGCCTTTTTTTAAAGTTGTCAAGATTTCTGAGAAGTTTTTGTCGTTGTCCGATATATTCAATGAAACTGATGGATAAATAAAATCTGTTTCTGAACCATCATCGAATCCAAGTGAATCTGTATCGCTATTAATATCATCGTTACTCATTCCAATTTCCACGTTCACGTTTCCATTACTTTCTTGGTCATTATCAGTAACAATAACATTCATTTTAGCACACTTTTCTTTCGATTTGAGTTCCGCTAAATGATGTCGATACACGTGCGATTTATAAGCAGCATATGTTCGATATAAAACGCCACATGATTGTTTTAGATCACATGTGATACGAAAATTTGGTTCATGCTGATGATAGACAGTAATATGGTTAAATAGTTTACCAAAACTAGTAAAATCTCGATTTGTCACACAAAACGCACAAATAAATGAAGACATCTTAAACACGCGCGATAGAACAGATTATAACAAGAAAAAAGGTTTTATTTGTTTATTTCTCGAATATTTTCCGAATGAAAAACAGTAAATAATATGAATCACGATGCGAAAAGAATAAAGAAAAAAACACTAAACTATTTTATCTTTTCTTTCATAAACGCGTACACTTCCACTCTGCTCTCAAAGAAACAGGGAGTAAAAGAGAGATTTAATAAGAATAATGATGACGAAGGATCTGGAATAAGTTTTAATCTATTTCATAACACTCGCGCATTTCCGAAACGACAAAAGCAACCTGACCTGTAAATTTAGACAAAATCGAATCGTCGTCGATAAATGACTTGCACCACTGCACCACTTCTTCACAAGACCAATTCATTATTTGTTGATGATTTAAATATCTAAAATTTCAAGGTATAATTTCTTTATAAGTATCGAGAGAATGGTCTGATATCAACGTAATAAACATGAACAGATATAAATAAAAGAGTGCAATGATGTTTTATTGTTTTTTTTCGACTGAATACATTATAGACTATTTCGATTATATAATCCAATGACAAAACACTTCGATAGAGAGCGAATTTTATTCTTAGATATACAATAAAAATACTTGAGAATCAAGAAAAGTGTGTATAATACTCAATATTTGAACTTGCAAGCGCTACTGTTACCCAGTTTTATAATCATCTGATTTTACTCAGAAGAAGAATGACCAGAATTTCTATATGCATTATAAAAAGTAGATCGGTACATGACAGTTGGCTGATGATAACAAACCTTTCAACTGAACGTGGGGTTTGATCTATGCTTTGTCGTAGAATGATAAACCTTTCAACTCAAAGTGGGGTTTGATCTATGCTTCGTCGTAGAATGATAAACCTTTCAACTCAAAGTGGGGTTTGATCTATGCTTTGTCGTAGAATGATAAACCCTTCAACTCAATGTGGAGTTTGATCTATGCTTTTTCGTAGAATGATGAACCCTTCAACTCGACGTGGAATTTGATCTATGTTTTTTCGTAGAATGATAAACCCTTCAACTCAATGTGGAGTTTGATCTATGCTTTTTCGTAGAATGATGAACCCTTCAACTCAAAGTGGAATTTGATCTATGTTTTTTCGTAGAATGATGAACCCTTCAACTCAAAGTGGAATTTGATCTATGCTTTTTCGTAGAAT
>Ga0209963_1001931_pt1 | contig 11168 bp, 8 predicted proteins | sample ThiBio_1000_biof_2_FD_183957 | JGI IMG/M metagenome (GOLD analysis project Ga0209963, IMG submission 183957) | Wastewater bioreactor microbial communities from Cape Town, South Africa - Thiocy_cont_1000_biof (SPAdes) | ecosystem: Engineered > Bioreactor > Thiocyanate-remediating >...
CGAAGCAGACCGACCTGAGCGTGCCGGAGTTCGCCCGGCATGCTGGCCTGGGTGAGTTCTGGTATTACTCGCGCACCACCGAGGGCAACGACTATCCGACCCTGCACCGCTGCCCGGCGTCGGGACGCGACGACCTGCCCGACCCGGACGGACCGCTTCCGGACGGGGAGGAACTGTTGCTGGACGCGCAGGCACTGGCGTCCGGCAAGGAGTTCTTCGCGCTGGGGGTGTTCGCGATCTCCCCTGACGGGCGCCGTCTCGCGTACTCGGTCGACGAGCGTGGCGACGAGCGCTACCGGCTGTCGTTCAAGGACCTGGTCACCGGGGAGCTCCTGCCGGACGAGGTGGACGAGGTCTCCAGCGGCGGCGCGTGGGCCGGCGACGGCGCGTTCTGCTACCTCACCGTCGACGACGCGTGGCGTCCGGAGCGGCTGTGGGTGCACCGCCTCGGTGAGGCGCCCGACGTGGAACTGATGCACGAGCCCGACGAGCGCTTCTGGCTCGGCGTGGACGGCTCGCGGGACAACCGGTGGGTGATCGTCTCGGCCGGGGCCAAGAACACGTCCGAGATCTGGCTTGCGGATGTGGCCGACCCCGAGTTGCGGTTGCGCAGCGTCGCCGGCCGGCGCGAGGGGCTGGAGTACGACGTCGAGGTGGCCGGCGACCGGCTGTTCATCGTCCACAACGACGAGGCTCCCGACTTCGCGCTCGCCCAAGCTCCGCTGGATGCGACGGCGATCACCGACTGGGAGCCGATCTGGACCGGTGAGCCGGGCGTCCGGCTGCTGGGGGTGAGCGCCTACGACCGGGTGCTGGTGGTCAGTGAGCGGCGCGACGGCCTGCAGCAGGTGGCACTGCGGATGCGGGATGCGAACGGCGACGTCGGAGAGTCCGTCCCGCTCACCTTCGGGGAGCCAATCTTCACAGCGGACGCCGACGACGGCGACGAGGCCGACACCGACCGGATCCGGCTGCACTACCAGTCGATGGTCACCCCGGGCCAGGTGCTGGAGTACCGGCTGGACGACGGGTCGCGGCGGGTGCTGCGGTCACGTCCGGTGCTGGATCACCCCACCTTCGGTCCCTACTCCCCCGCTGACTACGTGCAACGCCGGGAGTGGGCGACCGCGCCGGACGGGACGAAGGTGCCGATCTCGATCGTCCATCGGGCCGACCTGCCGCTGGACGGCACCGCGGGGTGTCTGCTGTACGGCTACGGAGCGTACGAGATCAGCATCCCGCCGACGTTCTCGATCGCTCGGCTGAGCCTGCTGGATCGCGGCTATGTGTACGCGATCGCGCACGTCCGCGGCGGCGGGGACCTGGGCCGGTCGTGGTACGAGCAGGGACGACTGGGCGCCAAGCCGAACACGTTCACCGACTTCGTCGCCTGCGCCCGGCATCTGGTCGAAGCCGGGTACACGTCGGTCGACCGGCTGGCCGCCGAGGGTGGCAGCGCCGGCGGCCTGCTGATCGGCGCGGCGGTGAACCTCGCCCCGGACGCATTCGCCGCCGTCCACGCCGCCGTCCCGTTCGTCGACCCGCTGACGACGATCCTGGACCCGGACCTGCCGCTGACCGTCACTGAGTGGGAGGAGTGGGGCGACCCGCTGCACGACCCGGACGCCTACCGGCTGATGCGCGGCTACTCGCCCTACGAGAACGTGCATCCCGGGGAGTATCCGGCGATCCTGGTGACGACGAGCTTCAACGACACCCGGGTCGAGGTCACCGAGCCGGCCAAGTGGGTGGCCGAACTGCGGCACACCACCGGCTCGTCCCGTCCGATCCTGCTGAAGACCGAGCTCGTCGCGGGCCACGGCGGCGCGTCCGGCCGCTACCAGTCGTGGCGCGACGACGCCTTCGAGCTGGCCTGGCTGATCCGGCAGACAGCGGGTCGGCCGGCGTGATCGGGTCTATTGCTCTGCAACGGGATCGAAGGTCGGGTAGCCAAGCGAGGTAGCCGCCTTGATCATGGCGGCGTCGTGGCTCACCACGGTGGCGTCCAGGCCGGCGGCGATCACGGAGCCGAGGTGGATCGCGTCCGAAGTCTTGACGTGTGACTCGATCGCTTCAGCGGCGGCAAGAACGCCGCCGGTGACCGGAACGAGGGCCAGCACGTCGAGTACTTCGTCGCGTCGGTTCACCGGCAGCCCCTCACGGCGCAGGACCCGAGTGAGTTCTGTGCGGAGGATCCGTGATGAGACCACCATGTGCTGGCCGTCTGCGGACACCTCATCGATCCAGGCCGCTGCGGACGGCGAGTGGCCAAGCAGAGCGTGCAGGGCGACGGAGGTGTCCAGATAGAAGATCGTCAACGGTCGCGTTCATCCGTGAGGAGTTCATCGATCGAGGCGGCGGTGCGCAGGTCGTGGCGAGGCAGTTCGGCGAGCCGTGAACCGGTTGCACGCTTGCGGGGCAGCAGTTCGACCTCGTGTGCTCGAGCCGAGATCCGGGCGATCTCGCGATTGTGACGGGTGATCTGGTAGACCTCGCCGGCCTCCACGTCCGCCAGCATCGCTGTGGGGTTCTGGCGCAACTGGCCCACGGTGATCGTCCTCATGAGCCGATCCTACGTCGAATGTCTACGAACATCTACGATGCACCGGCACGGGGCGGCAAGGCCGACGGACTCACCCGCTCGGCGTCCACCGGACGCACCCGGACGACTGCCGTCAGCGGCCGGCGCTGAGAGGCCCACAGCACACCCTCAGGGTGCTCTCACAAGGCGTCGACCGCAGGGGGTTCACACATCAGACCGTGGTCTTGATCTGCGTGGTATGGGTGCGCCCTGGGTACGGCAACACCCTGAGTGGGAGGAAATCGCAGCCCCGCCTTGGTTGTACTAGGGGCAAGCGAAAGGGAGTCACTGTGATTGCTACCGCACACCGAGTCCGCACCAACGACGGCATCGATGGCAAGGATGCTGTCGGCTTGTACCTCGACGGGATCGCCAAGACCCCGCTGCTCACCGCGCCCGAAGAGGTCGAGCTGTCCCGGCTGATCGAGGCCGGCCGCTACGCCCGCGCGATCCTGGACGGCGAACTCGACCCCACCGACGCCAAGCTCCGCAAGGTGAAGGCCACCCGCGAGGAGCTGGAGCAGCTCGCCGACGAGGGGGACGCGGCCATGCAGCGGTTCATCACCGCGAACCTCCGCCTCGTGGTCTCGGTCGCACGCAAGTACGGACGCTCCCAGATGCCGCTCCTCGACCTCGTCCAGGAGGGGAACACCGGCCTGATTCGCGCGGTCGAGAAGTTCGACTACACCAAGGGCTTCAAGTTCTCCACCTATGCCACCTGGTGGGTGCGCCAGTCGATCTCCCGCGGCATCGCCCAGCAGGGACGCATCGTCCGCCTCCCGGTGCACGTCGCCGAGCAGGTCAACCAGGTCTCCGCCGTCCGCAGGACGCTGGAGCGCCGCCTGGGTCGCGAACCGGAGATCGCCGAGATCGCCGAGGAACTCGCGGTCAGCGTGGACGCGATCGTCGACCTGCTCCGGCTCGCCCGCGACCACGTCAGCCTTGACGCCCCCATCGAGCAGGACGGCGACACCGCGCTGGGCGACCTCCTCGCCCGCGAGACCGCTCCCGGCCCCGACGAAATGGTGCTGGACGCGGAGGACCGCGCCCGGCTGGAGGGGATGCTCTCCAGCCTCGATGAACGTTCCGCCGACGTTGTCCGCCGGCGTTACGGGCTGCTGGACGGACGGCAGGCCAAACTCAGCGACATCGCAGCCGTCTGGGGCATCACAGCCGAGAGGGTGCGCCAGATCGAGCGGCATGCGATTTCCAAGCTGCGTTCGGACTCCGAGGCCGCCTGATCCAGACCACCCGTGGCCCGGTTACGACCCTCCGGGCCACGGGTCTTGCCCGTCCGCCTCACTCGGGTTCGAGGAGCCGGATCAGCCCTTCCTGGGCACACGACGCGGCCAGCGTGTCGCCGGAGAACATCCGGCCGAAGCTGAAGCCGAGACCCGCGGATGCCGACGGCGACACCTGGTCGTACAGCAGCCACTCGTCGGCGCGCGCCGGGCGGTGGAACCACATCGAATGGTCGATCGAGGCGATCTGCATGCCCGGGCCCGCGAACTCGACCGGGTGCGACACCGTGCTGACCGCCAGCAGGGTCAGGTCGCTGGCGTAGGCCAGCACCGCCTGGTGGATCTTCGGGTCGTTCGGCAGCTCTGACTCCGTCCGAACCCACACCTTCATCTGGGCGTCCGAGTGCCCCGCCGCGCTGAGCGCGGACGTGTCCCCGGCGAACCGGACGTCCAGGGCACCCCACTCGCGCCGCCAGGCGTCCCTGGCCCGTCGTGACCGGGCGCCCAGCACCTCCGCCAGCGGCGGGCACTCGTCGGGATCCGCCACACCCAGGGCAGGGGCGTCCGCATGGTCGAGACCGCGTTCGAGGACGTGGAACGAACACACCATCGTGAAGATGACGCGCGCTCCCTGCGTGGCCACGACCCTTCGGGAGGAGAAGCTGCCGCCATCCCGGGAGCGCTCGACGTTGTACGTGATCGGCTCCCCGACATGACCCTCGCGCAGGAAGTAGGCGCCGAGTGAGTGCGCGATCCGCTCCGGAGGGACGGTCCGGTAGGCCGCCATCAGCGCCTGTGCCAGCACCTGGCCCCCGAAGACCCGCTGGAACATCCGTCCCTCGGGTACCCGGACCGGACCGACGAACGTGTCCTCGCCAAGCCTCTCAGGATCGAGCAGTGAAACCAGTTCCGCTACCGAGCCGGCCATCTCACCGGCCGAAGTCGGGTGGCGGGTCCTGCTCGGCGAGGAAGCGCTCGACCGCCGCACCGATCTCGTCGGCGCTCGGTACGGAGGCCCCGCCGCTGGCGGCCAGCCGGTCGTACTGCTCCTCCAGGGCGTGGAGCATCGCCGGGAAGTCCGCGTCCCCCTCGGTCTCGGCCTGAATGGTGGCCAGGTTCGCCCGGCTCGCTTCCAGCAGCGGATCGATCGGCACGCGCAGTCCGGCAGCCGCGCTGAGCCGCTCGAGCACCGCGAGCGTGGCCTGCGGGAAGCTCGCCTGGGCCAGGTAGTGCGGCACGTGGGCGACGAAGCCCTGCGCGAGCAGCCCCGCCTCTCCGGCGCGGTACTCCAGCACGTGCGAGAACGAACCGGGCAGCTGGACGCGGTCGATCCACATCGGGTTGCCGGATGCCAGCTCAGGCTCGGTGGCGTGCGCTGTCACCAGCGTGGGCCGGGTGTGCGGCACGGCCATCGGGACTCCCGAACAGGTGACCATGCGGGAGACGCCGAACCCCTCGGCGAGCTGCAGCACGGCCGCCGCCGTCCGCTGCCATTGCGTGTCGGGTTCCGGGCCGGTGAGCAGCAGGAAGATGTGCCCGTCCGCGTCCACCACACGGTGGATGCGCAGGTGGTAGTCGATCATCTCCGTCCAGTGGTTGGTGTCGAACACCATCTGCGGACGGCGGGAGCGGTAGTCGTGCAGCTGGTCGAGGTCGAACTCGACCAGGACCTCGTGCTCACACTCGGCCAGCAGGTAGGACGCCATCCCGTGCGTCACGTTGCCGGCGTCGATGTAGCCGTCGAACAGGTGCACCAGCGCGGGTGCGGTGCCCAGCACCTTCTGGGCGACGTCACGGTCGACGCTGTAGAGCTGGCTGGGATCGAGCACGCGGCCACTGTACCCCGCGCTCAGGCGCGACCGAGGCGACTGGCGAGTCCGGCGAGCAGGTCGAGCGTCCGCGCTGCCGGCGGGTAGGTCGCGACCGCATTCCGCACCTGCGCCACGATCCGTCGCCGCGGGGTGGGATTCCGCAGCCGGACGATCGGCGTGTCGAAGGCGGACCAGCCCAGTGCCAGCTCGGGAACCAGTGCCACCCCCACGCCGGCGGCGACAAAAGCCAGTCCGGTCACATGATCCTGGGCACGGGCGACATAGTGCGGACGGAAGCCGGCCTGGCTGCAGGCGTGCTCGGCGAGCCGGGTGGCGATCTCGTCCCGGAAGTCGTACTGCACCCAGTCGTCCTCGTCGAACTCGGCCAGGTCGGTCGGGCCGGCCCCGACCAACGGGTGGTCCGGGGGCATCACCATGACCAGGTCGTCGAGGCCGAGCTCGGTGCGGCGGTAACCCGGCACGACCATCGGCGAGGTGAACGGCAGCTCACTGTGCAGCTCGATGTCCGCCTCGCCGGCCAGACCGGCCTCGTCGGCCTCGATGATCGACAGCTCGAGGGTGAGGCCGCCGAACTCCTGCCTGAGGGTGCGGGCGACCGGGGGCATCCAGGTGTAGGCAGCCGAGGCGAAGGTGCGCAGGGTGAGCTTGTCGCCCACCCCTTCGCGAAGCTCGCGCGTCCGGACGCCCAGTCGGGTCATCGCGTCCAGCACTTCGCCACTGGCGCGGGCAAGCTCCACGGCAGCCGGGGTCGGGACGATGCCGCGTCCCACCCGGTCGACGAGCCGGAAGCCCACCTCCTCCTCGAGCGTGTGGATGTGTTGGCTGACCGTTGAGGGCGTGTAGCCGAGCCTCCTGGCCGTCTCGTTGACCGATCGGCTGGCGACGACAGCGGTGAGAATGCGTAGGCGATTCACGTCGAGCACAAGCGTTGATCGTACGGCATCACCGTACGATCGTTCGGCAAAGTCAGCTTGTTCCGAACATGAATCTCCTCCAAGCTGGAGCCATGTTGAGTTACCCCGTGATCGACCGGGACCGCGAGCGTCTCGCCGCCGACCTCGGGTATGTGCGTCAGGCCGAGGCGACCTCCTCCGTCGCCCAGCCCACGCGCCGCGCTCGCTGGAAGCTCCTGGCTGTGCCCACCCCTCGGCACTCCCACGCGCATACCGGCCCGCTCGGCGTGCACTGAACGTCGCACCGACTCGACCAGTTGGCGTCGTGGTCCGCCGCCGGCCTCCGGCCGGAAGCGGTTGAACTGCCAGGTGACACCGCCAAGGGCGGACCCGGCGCCAAGCGTCCTCACGGTCGACCTCGTCGTCCAGGCGACGCCGGATCGTCCATCCCGCCGGCAACGACCGGACTCCGTCCCCACGCGCTCGTGAACCGAAGTACCTGTCCCCGATGGTTCAGGCTGAACCGAAGTACCTGTCCCCGATGGTTCAGGTGGCTGCGGCCAGCGCTTGGCGGAAGCGCTTCGGCGACACCGGGACGGCGGTGCCCAGTGACTGGGCGAACAGGCTGACCCGCAGTTCCTCCAGCAACCAGCCGACGTCCGCGACCGCGTCCGGCAGCCGGCCGGAGCCGAGCTTCGCGCAGGCCTCTGCGTACTCGTCCTCCAGGTCGCTGATCACGTCGAGGCTCTCCTGCTCCCGCCGGGGATTGCTGCCCGCAGCCTCGAGTCGCCGCAGGACCGCCTTCAGATAGACCGGGATCCGCGACCACGCCCGGGTCGGCGTCGCGGCGATGAAGCCCCGGTACACCAGGCCGGCGAGTTGCTCGGTGACATCGGCACGGGTGGCCGGAGCGGCCGACGGCAACAGCCGCTGGACCTGCCCGGACAGCTGCAGCACCTCCCCCGCCACCGCAACCACCTGCTGCATGCGTCCGGCCGCCTCGACGCGGACGCCGTCCGCGAGCCGGGCGAACGCCGCGGCGTCCCGGACCGCCCACGGGCCCGGCGCGGGCGCCGTCTGGTCGATCAGGTCGCCGACCGCCCGCAGCCGGGCGTCGGCCAGCAGGGCCGGCACGTCCGGGTACGGGGACGTGGCCAGCGCCAGCTTCGTCGGATTGTCCATCCGGGCGACGACCGACCGGGTCGGGTCGACCGTGACCAGGGTCACCAGGCGGCGCAGCCCGGCGCGGTGGGAGCGTTCGGCCGCCGCGCGGTCGGCGAAGACCTCGACCCCGACGCGGTCCACCCGGTCAACCAGCGCCGGATGGCCCTGGACGGGCTCAGCGACCAGCTCGGGCAGGACGCCGAAGTCCCAGGTTGCCGCTCCGGCGTGGGTGAGGTGCCGCGCGCCGGCGTTCAGCGCGCGCCGGAGCGCCGGGGCGAGTTCGGCCGAGAGGGCCTCCAGATCGCGGCCCACGACGGGATCGCGCTGGGGCATCAGCACCCGGAACCGCACCCGGAGGTGCTCGGGGATCGCCTCGGCACTCCAGGCGTCCGCCGGCACGAGAACCCGGGTCAGCGCCCGCACCGCGCGGCCCAGCGCCAGCCACAGCGGCTCGCCGTCCGGACCCGGGTTTGCGGCGAGCCAGGCCAGCGCCCGCCGCGCGGTGTCCGGGGCGGGAACGAGCTGGGTGCGCCACTGCTTCGGAAGGGCGCGGATCAGTTCGGTGGCCACGTCGGCCCGCAGCCCCGGCACCTGCCAGCTGAACGCGGCCGCCTCCAGCCGGTTCAGCGCGGCCAGCGGGACGTTCACGGTGACGCCGTCGTGCCCGGTACCGGGGTCGAAGGCGTAGTCGATCGGCAGGCTCAGGTCCCCGGTCTGCCAGCGCTCCGGGTAGTCGCCCGGGTCGACGTCGGCGTCCGGGACGAGGACGTCGTCCAGTTCGAGGTCGAGGAGGTGCGGCTCGCTGCGCCGGGCGTCCCGCCACCACCGGTCGAAGTGGGCCACCGTGGTCACCTCGGCCGGCACCCGTTCGGCGTACCAGGCGGCGAGCGTGGCATCGTCCACCAGCAGGTCCGGACGACGGTTGCGGTCGGCGATCGCCTCGGCCTCGGCCCGGACCCGCTCGTTGTGCTTCCAGAAGTCGTGCCGGGGCCGCCACTCCCCTTCGACGAGGGCGGACGCGATGAACACCTCACGCGCCACCACCGGATCGATCCGCGCGTAGCTGACCACCCGGCCGGCCACGATCGGCACCCCCAGGAGGGTGATCCGCTCGGAGGCGACGCACTGTCCCCCGCTGGCCGACCAGCGCGGTTCCGAGTAGTGGCGCTTGAGCAGGTGGCCGGCGACCTCCTCCACCTGCTCGGCGGTGATCGGCGCGACCGTGCGGGCCCACAGCCGGCTCGTCTCGACCAGTTCGACGGCCATCACCAGCTCGGCCTTCGTCCGCGCCGCCGACGAGCCGGGGTTGATCGCGAACCGGGCGCCGCGGGCGCCGAGGTACTCCGCCGGGCCGCGACGCCGTCCCCGTTCCGGCTTGGCGACGCTCGCCTGGTCGAGCAGGCCGATATGCGACAGCAGGCCGGACAGCACTGCGGTGTGGACCGCGTCCAGGCTTGCCGGAGCGTCGTTGCGGTGCAGGCCGACCTCGGTGCAGGCGTCGCGGAGCTGGGTGTGCAGGTCCTGCCATTCGCGTACCCGCAGGAAGTTCAGGTACTCCGAGCGGCAGAGTCGGCGGAAGGCGTTCCCGGACAGTTCCTTGCGGCGATCCCGCAGGTAGTGCCACAGCCGCAGCAGGGCGGCGATGTCGGAGCCGTCCGGAGTGGGCTGGTCGCTGCCGTCCATGGGTGCCCAGAAGCGTCGGTGCGCGGTGTCAGCGGCGGCCTGCTCGGCCTCGGGGCGCTCACGGACGTCGGGGATCGCGATCCCGGCGGTGATGGCCAGCACCTCGCGCAGGCAGCCGAGGCGGTCGGCCTCGACCAGCATCCGGCCCAGGCGCGGGTCGACCGGTAGCCGGGCCAGCTTGTGCCCGATCCGGGTCAGCCGGACGGTGCCGTGCGGCGTGCCCTTCCCGGTCTGGACGGCGCCGAGTTCGGTGAGCAGCCGCAGGCCGTCCCGCACCTGGGACGCGTCCGGCGGCTCGACGAACGGGAACCGGGTGATGTCGCCCAGGCCGGCGTCGGCCATCTGCAGGATGACCGAGGCGAGATTCGTCCGCAGGATCTCCGGCTCGGTGAACTCCGGACGAGCGGCGAAGTCCTCCTCGCTGTACAGCCGGATGCAGACGCCGGGACCCAGCCGGCCGCAGCGGCCCGTGCGCTGGTTGGCCGAGGCCTGCGAGATCGGCTCGATCGGCAGCCGCTGCACCTTGGTGCGTGCCGAGTAGCGGGAGATTCGCGCGAAGCCGGGATCGACCACGTAGCGGATTCCGGGGACGGTGAGCGAGGTCTCGGCGACGTTCGTGGCCAGGACGACCCGGCGTCCGGTGTGCGGGGAGAACACCCGCTGCTGTTCGGCGAAGGACAGCCGCGCGTACAGCGGCAGCACCTCGGTGAACCGCAGCTTCAGCGCGTTGATGGCATCGGCCGCGTCCCGGATCTCACGTTCGCCGGAGAGGAAGACCAGGATGTCGCCGCCCGGGCCGGCGGCGAGCTCGCTGACGGCGTCGCAGATGGCGTCGTTCTGGTCCCGGTCACGGTCCTCGGCCGAGTCCTGGACGGGGCGGTAGCGGACCTCGACGGGGTAGCCGCGTCCGGACACCTCGACCACCGGGGCGCCGCCGAAGTGCTCGGAGAAGCGCTCGGTGTCGATCGTCGCGGAGGTGATGATCACCTTCAGGTCGGGCCGCCGAGGCAGCAGCTGCTTGAGGTAGCCGAGCAGGAAGTCGATGTTGAGGCTGCGTTCGTGGGCCTCGTCGATGATGATCGTGTCGTAGCGGCGCAGGTCGCGGTCGTGGGAGATCTCGGCCAGCAGGATGCCGTCGGTCATCACCTTTACTCGGGTCTCCCGGCTGCGCTGGCTGGAGAAGCGCACCTGGAAGCCGATCGTGCGGCCGAGTTCCTCGCCGAGCTCGGCCGCCATCCGCGCGGCGACCGTGCGGGCGGCGATCCGGCGCGGCTGGGTGTGGCCGATGCGCTTGCGTCCGGCGAGCAGGCAGATCTTCGGCAGTTGGGTGGTCTTCCCCGACCCGGTCTCGCCCGCGACGACGAGCACCTGGTTGGTGGCGAGTGCGTCCCGGAGCTGCTCGACGTGCGCGCTGATCGGCAGCGCCTCGTCGAAGCGGAGGCGCAGGTCGACGTCCGGGACGTCGGTTCGCTGCGGGCTCGTGGTCATAGCCGACCAAGCTTACGCGTCAGGAGCCGTGCGCGTCCTTGGGACGGATGACTCCGACCGGGCACTTGGCGTGGGTGAGGACGCCGCGGATCAGCCCGCCGACGGAGTAGGTCGGGAAGGACGCGTGGACTTCCAGCATCAGCAGGTCGAGTTCCTCGCTGCGGGCGACCAGGACGTCGACGGGGGTGCCGTAGGAGACCTCGACCGAGACCTCGACGTCCGGGTAGTCCTCGGTGATCTCGCCGACCATGTCCTCCATCCGGGCCCGGGTGACCTTGACGGCGGC
>Ga0209963_1001933_pt1 | contig 11159 bp, 10 predicted proteins | sample ThiBio_1000_biof_2_FD_183957 | JGI IMG/M metagenome (GOLD analysis project Ga0209963, IMG submission 183957) | Wastewater bioreactor microbial communities from Cape Town, South Africa - Thiocy_cont_1000_biof (SPAdes) | ecosystem: Engineered > Bioreactor > Thiocyanate-remediating >...
AGGGGAACCTCCCCCAGACTCCCCGGATGGCGCCCCGGATCGTCGCCCGGATGCCTGGATGCCCAGATCCCGGCCGACAGCGCCCCATCGATCGGTGTGAGTCACGTCGGTGCTGACTTCCCGCCCTAGTCAGGGCCGGTTCGGGGCGCCTGGCGGAGACACGGTACCGAGTCGGATGAGCCGCGCGGCGTGCTCGAGAAGGACGGAGACGCGGTACGTGCGCCGTCCGAATGGGGGTTTGGGCGGTACCCGCGGTGCCGTCCGCGTAGGTAGGTCAGGCGCGCTCGCAGGCGATGCCGTCCTTGTCGCGGTCCAGCCCGCTGCGGTAGCCGATGATCTTCTTGTACAGGCTGGTGGAGACCTTGAACGTGGTCACCCGCTTGCCGCTGGTGTGGTCGCGGGCGCCCTCCTTGCCCACCCCGTGCGGGTAGACCTTGTTCATCGCGGTGCAGTTCTTGAACTTGTACTTCACCACAGCGGGTACTGCCGCGGGGGTCACCGCGAGCCTCACCGCCGGCGTCGCCGCGCGGGCGGAATCGGCGAGTGCCGCCGCCCCCGCCTGGGTCGTGATGATGATGCTCGCCGCCGCGAGTACGGTCGCCAACCTGCGCATGGAGTCCCTCCTACAAGGCCTTCCGCCTCACGCTAGCCCGCCGCGCGTCCGGCCGCAGGCGAACCGTCGAACCGGGACGCAGGCCGGTCAGCCCGACGCCCCGCGCTCAGTCGTCGGGCGCCTCGGTCGGCAACAGGTGGACCGCGGCCGCCGGCTCCACGATGAACGAGAAGGCGTGCTCCTCGATGGCCTGGTCCTCGACGGTGAGCCGGATCTGGTGCTGGTGCAGGTGCTCCGCCCAGGACGGGATGGTGAAGATCTCGAGGTAAGTGTCGGCGCGCTCACCCACCCGGTAGAGCTCCCAGCGGCTGGCGCCGCTCCGGAGCCGAGAGCGGCGCATCCCGTCCATGGCCGTCCGCCACTCGGCGTAGCGCTCGGCCGGCACAACGTAGGTCACCTGCACCTGGACAGGGCCGGCGTCCGGCGCCGGTTCCTCGAGGAGCTGGGCCTCGCCCCAGAACGAGACCGGCGCCCGATCGAGGCCCTCGCTCTCCGGAAAGTGCCACGCGAACCCGGCCAGGCCGCCCACGACCACCAGGCCGGACGCGATCCAGACCGCGGCCGCCAGGCTGCCGTGCTGGGCGATCAGCCCCCAGACCGGGGACGCGAGCGCCTGAGCGGCGGTGAAGGTCATCATGTAGACCGCGACCGCGCGGGCGCGCACCCAGCCCGGCAGGAACAGCTGCAGTTCGGCGTTGAGGGTGGCCACGGTCGCCGTCCAGGCATAGCCGAGGACGATGAGCAGCGGGACGGCGGAGACCAGCCCCGGCACGACCATCGTGAGCGCGAAGGCGATCCCGTAGACGATGCCCATGACGCTCAGCATCGTGTTCGCCGAGAAGTGCCGACCCAGGTGGCCGACCGTGAACGCGGCCGCGATCGCACCGACGCCGAGGGCGCCGAAGAGGACGCCGTAGCCGTCCGCGCCGAGGCCGAGCTGGCGGTTCGCGATCAGCGGCAGCAGGGCCCACATCGCGGTGGCCGGCGCGACGAAGATCGCCAGCCGGGTGAGGATCAGCCGGACGACGGGCTCGTGGCGGACGTAGCGTCCGCCGGCGCGCAGGGCCGGGAGGAAGCGCTCCCGGGTTGCGGCCGGCGTCCGCGGAGCCCGGCGCCAGCCCAGCAGCGCGCCGATCAGGAAGAGAGTGAGGGCTGCGGTGATCGCGAACACCGGCGGGACGCCCCACGCGGCGATCACCACGCCGGCGATCGCCGGACCGATCGCCCGGGCGACGTTGACGCTGACCATGTCGAGCCGGATCGCCGCGGCCAGGTGTGAGCGCGGGACCAGCTCGGTGATCAGCGGCTGCCAGGTGGAGACCATCACCGCGTTGCCGACTCCGATGGCGAACGTGAAGGCGAGCAGCAGCAGCGGTGGCATCCGGTCCAGCGCGGTCAGAGCGGAGAGCAGCCCGGCGACCACGAGGAAGTAGACCTGCACCCACAGCAGCATCCGGCGGCGGTTGAACGCGTCCGACAAGACGCCTGCGGCAAGGGAGAACAGCACCATCGGCAGGGTCGCAGCGGTCTGCACGAGCGAGATGATCGTGGCGGCGTTGGGGTCGTTGATGAACAGCCACTGCGCGCCGACCGTCTGCGCCCACGCGCCGACGCTGCTGAGGACCACGCCGACCCACAGCCAGCCGAACGCGCGGCGCTGGAACGGCGCCAGCGCGCCCACGCGCGCGGTGCCGCTCTCGTCGTTCATGGGTACATCCTTGCCGATCGGGTGGCCGAGCATTTTTGCGCACTCGATGCGCCTCGAGTCGGGCGATCGTGCTGTCAGGGCAATCGAGTGTGCAATTCCTATCGGCCGGACCGAGTCGGAACGTCTCGGATGCCGTTCACCTGGACGGCGCGCTCAGGCGAACGACCTCGGGATGTGGGGGAGGTAGTGCTCCTCGAGGGGCGGCGGTCTCCTGTTCGGTGAGCCGGAGATCGAGCGCCGCAACCGCGTCGGTGAGGTGCTCCAGCTTCGTCGGGCCGACGATCGGCGCGCTGACAACCGGCTTCGAGAGCACCCAGGCCAGTGCGACCTGCGCCATCGGGACGCCACGGGCCTCGGCCACCCGCTGCGCGGCGGCGACGATCGGCACGTCGACGTCCTGGTCGTAGCGTCGGCCGACCGGGTCGGAGTCGCCGCGCCGGGTGTGCTCGCCCCACGGACGGGTCAGGCGGCCCTTCGCCAGCGGTGAGAACGGGATCGAGCCGACGCCCTGGTCGCGGAGCAGGCCGAACATCTCGCGCTCCTCCTCGCGCATGATCAGGTTGTACTCGTCCTGCATCGACACGAACCGCGTCCAGCCGTTCAACTGCGCGGTGTACTGCAGCTTCGAGAACTGCCAGGCCCACATCGCCGACGCACCGAGGTAGCGGGCCTTGCCGGCCTTGACCACGTCGTGCAACGCCTCCATCGTCTCCTCGGCCGGGGTCTCGGGGTCGAAGCGGTGGATCTGGTACAGGTCGACGTAGTCGGTGCCCAGGCGTCGCAGGGACGCGTCGATGTTCTCCATGATCGCCTTGCGGGACAGGCCCGAGCCGCCGGGGCCGTCGTGCATGGTGAAGAACACCTTGGTGGCCAGGACCACGTCCTCGCGGCGGGAGTACTTCCGGATCGCCCGGCCGGTGATCTCCTCCGACGTCCCGCCGCTGTACACGTTCGCGGTGTCCCAGAACGTGATGCCGAGCTCGACCGCCTTCGCGAAGAACGGCTGCGCGTCCTCCTCGCCGAGTGCCCACTGACTGAAGCCGGAGCCGGTGTCACCGAAGCTCATGCAGCCGAGCGCGATCCGGCTGATCTTCAGCCCGGACGTGCCGAGGCGGGTGTATTCCATCTCAGATCTCCTTCACGGCCTCGAGGTAGGCGTCGTCGTCCACGTGCTCCTGCCAGCTGACCGCCTCCTGGCCGTCGGCGAGTTCGACGACGCCGCTCATGGCCAGGTGGGTCATGAAGCGGTCGGGTGCGGCGCCGTGCCAGTGGCGGACGTCGGGCGGCGTCCACACCGTGTCGCCCGGCTCGAGGACGAGCACCTCGTCCGCAGTCACCACCAGCCCGCGTCCCTCGGTGCAGTGCAGCACCTGGCCGGCCGCGTGACTGTGCCAGGCGGTGTGCGCGCCCGGCGTGAAATGGACGGAACCGACGCTGAAGCCGGCCTCCCCGGGGACGACCGGGTCGACGTACACGTCCCCGGTGAACCGTTCGGCCGGCCCCTTGCTCGTGGTGGCCTTGCTGATCTTCTCCATGTTCATCTCCTCTCTTCTCCATGTTCATCTCCTCGTGGTTGGTGGGCGATCCCGGGACGGCTGAACCGTCGGGGACAGTCCCCGACGGTTCAGCTGCGCTCGGTCGGCTGCGGCGTCCGTTCCGGGGACGGGGTCGACGCCCAGCTGGCCAGCAGCGCAAACCGCTCGGCGGACTCCGTCCCTGGCTCGGCGACGTAGGCGTTCAGCCGCAGGCCGGGGTCGGTGGCGACGTCCATGCCCTCGTAGGCCAGGGTCAGGTCGCCGGCGACCGGATGCCGGAACCGCTTGACGCCGGTGCGGTGCAGCCGGACGTCGTGGGTGGCCCAGAGCCGCCTGAAGTGCTCGCTGCGGGTGCACAGCTCGCCCACGAGCTCGGTGAGGCCGTGGTCGTACGGGAACTCGGCGGCCGTCATCCGCAGCAGCGCGGTGGCCTCCCAGGCAACCTTGTCCCACTCGATGAAGAAGTCCGGGGCGCCCTGGTCGAGGAAGATGAACCGGGCCACGTTCGGACGCCCCGGCATCGCGTAGACCGGGGCATACAGGGCTCTGGCAAGGGAGTTTGCCGCGAGGATATCCGTCCGGGCGGTGCGGACGTAGGCTGCCGTCCCGGTCATCGAGTCCAGCAGCCACTGCACCGGCGGACGCACCACCCGTCCGGGCTGACGCACCCCGGCGCGGGTCCGGTCGGATGCCCGGGCGAGGTCGTGCAGGTGGGTGCGCTCGGCTTCGTCCAGTTGCAGGGCGGCCGCGATGGCGTCCAGCACCGGCTCGGACGCCCCGCCCAGGTTCCCGCGTTCGAGGCGGACGTAGTACTCGACGCTGACCCCGGCCAGGAGCGCCACCTCCTCGCGGCGCAGCCCCGGCACCCGGCGGTTCGTGCCCCAGGCGGGCAGCCCGGCCTGCTCGGGAGTGATCCGGGCACGGCGGGAGGTGAGGAACTCCCGCACCTGCTGCCTGATGTCCACGACGCCCACGGCTGCTCCGGTCAGGGACGCAGCAGCGACTTGATCGCGCGCCGGGAGTCCATCGCGGCGTAGGCCTCGGCGACCTCGGCCAGCGGCAGTTCCAGGTCGAAGACCAGGCCGGGGTTGATGCTGCGGGCGAGCACCGCGTCCATCAGCTCGGGCAGGTAGGCCCGGCAGTGGGCCGGGCCGCCCTTGATGCCGACGTTGCGCCAGAACAACTCGTTGACCGGCAGGTCGCCGTGCGGGACGCCGACCAGGCCCACGTTGCCGCCGTCGCGGACGGCGCCGATCGCCTGCATCCGGGCTGCTTCAGTCCCGACGCATTCGAGGACGCAGTCCGCGCCGATGCCGTCGGTGAGCTCCCTGATGGCGGCGATCCCGGCCTCGTCGCGCTCGGCGACGATGTGGGTGGCGCCGAACTCGCGGGCGATTCGCTGCCGGTCGGCGTGCCGGCTCATCGCGATGACCATGCTCGCGCCGAGCTGGACCGACGCCAGCACCGCGCACAGGCCGACCGCTCCGTCCCCGACCACGGCGACCGACTTTCCCGGGCCGACGCCGGCGGAGACGGCGGCGTGCCAGCCGGTGCACATCACGTCCGAGAGGGTCAGCAGACTGGGGATGAGGTCGTCGTCCGGCATGGTGGGCGTGGCGACGAGTGTTCCGTCCGCCTGCGGGATCCGGATCTGCTCGGCCTGCGCGCCGTCGTAGTGGTCGCCGTTGACGCAGTTGGCGTGGGCGCCCTTGCGGCACACCGTGCAGGTGTTGTCGGACGGGTTGAACCCCCCGACGACGAAGTCACCGGGCTTGACGGTGGTGACGGCGTCCCCGACGGCGGTGACGACACCGCAGAACTCGTGGCCGATCGGGGTGGGCTCCGGCACCGGGGCGATGCCGCGATAGCGCCACAGGTCAGACCCGCAGACGCAGGCTGCGACCGTCCGGACGATGGCGTCGGTGGGATCGAGGATCACCGGCTCGGGACGCTCCTCGTAGCGGACGTCCCCCGGTGCGTAGATGACTGCTCCATGCATGCGTCCACCTCATCACGCCCGGCCCGTTCGTGGGAGGTACCCCCGTTACCCCCGTCCTGAACCAACGTCTGAACCAACGGGGACAGGTACTTTGGTTCAGATCTGAGCAGATGCGAACCGACGTGAACCGCCGGGGACAGGTACTTCGGTTCACCCGGCACGGAGGCGTGAACCGCCGGGGACAGGTACTTCGGTTCACCCGGCACGGAGGCGTGAACCGCCGGGGACAGGTACTTCGGTTCACCCGGCGCTGGCGCTGAACCGAAGTACCTGTCCCCGATGGTTCAGCCCCGGGTGCTGGCGCGGGGGCGGGCCGACCGGTTGGGGCTCTCGGACGGCTCAGCCCAGGCGGCGATAGCCTGAGCAGCATGCGCATGACCACCGAATCCCTGCCCGGACTGACCCTGACCAGCCTGTTCCTCGACGCGCCGCTGGACCACGCCGATCCGGGTGCCGGCACGATCGAGGTCTTCGCCCGCGTCGTGACCGGCGAAGGTGGCGCTGACAAGCCCTATCTCGTCTTCCTGCAGGGCGGTCCCGGCCATGAGGCGCCCCGTCCGTCGTTGCCGGGGACGCCGCCCTGGCTGCCTCGCGTCCTGGCCGACTACCAACTGGTCCTGCTCGACCAGCGCGGGACGGGACGCTCGACCCCGGTCTCGACGCCGGCCTCCGTCCCCGGCGAGGACGCGGCCGCGAAGGCGCGCTACCTGACCCACCTGCGGGCCGACGAGATCGTCAACGACTGCGAGCTCGTCCGGCAGGCCCTGGACGCCAGGACGTGGACGGTACTCGGCCAGTCCTTCGGCGGGTTCACCACGCTGCACTACCTGTCGACCCATCCGGACTCGCTGGCCGGCGCGCTGGTCACCGGCGGCCTGAGCGCCGTCCAGCATCCCGCGGACGACGTCTACGCCAGGACCTGGCAGATCATGATCGCCAAGTCCGAGGCCTACTACCGGCACTTCCCTGCCGACGCCGACCGGGTCCGCCAGCTCGCCAAGCTGTGCGCCGACGGCGAGGTCGTCCTGCCGAACGGCGACGTTGTCTCCCCGCAGCGGTTCCGGACGGTCGGCCACAAGCTCGGCATGCAGGGCGGTGCCGAGTCGCTGCACTACCTCCTTCAGCTCGACCACCGCTCCTCGGCCTTCCGGCACGACCTGGCCGCCTCGATGCCGTTCGAGGGCCGCAATCCGCTGTACGCGGTGCTGCACGAATCGAGCTACGCGGACGGTGTCGCCACCCGCTGGTCGGCCGAGCGGACGATGCCCGCCCGCGTCGGCGAGGACGCGGCGCTGTTCGGCGGCGAGCACATCCATCGCTCGGTGTTCGCCGAGGACTCCGAGCTCCGCGGGTGGGCGGAGGTCGCCGAACTGATCGCCGACCACGAGTGGAACCAGCTGTACTTCCCCGAGCGACTGGCCGAGGCGGACGTCCCGGTGGCCGCTGCGGTGTACCACGGGGACGCGTACGTCCCCTACGAGTTCTCCATGGAGACCGCGGCGCTGCTGCCCGACTGCCGCACCTGGGTCACCAGCGAGTACGAGCACAACGGCCTGAGGATGAGCACCGACGTCATCGACCACCTGCTCGGCCTGCTGCACGGACGCCGCTGGCTCTGACCGCGGGATGCCGCCCGCACGGCGGGGCCGGCTCTCGTGCGCGGCGAGCGCCAGGTGAACCAACGGGGACTGTCCCCGATCGTTCACGATCGTTCACTGCGCGGTGAGCGCCAGCTGAACCAACGGGGACTGTCCCCGATCGTTCACGGAGTCCGGCCGGCATGCGAGGATCAGCCATGACCGAATCGCCGGAGCAGTACCTGGACGCCGCCCCCGAGCTCGCCCGTCCGTGGTTGACCGAGTTCTGGGCCTACGTTGCCGACCGCGCGCCCGGGCTGGAACCCGTGATGTTCCGGCAGGTGCCGATGTACCGGTTCGGTGACAGCTACCTCAAGGGCTACGTGATGTTCACCGCGGCCAAGGGCCACTTCAGCGTCCACGCCCTGGAGTTCGACCTGATCGCGGAGGCCCAGAAGACCATCCCCGGCGCCTTCGGCGGCAAGGGCAGCGTCAGCGTCAAGTACCCCAACGAGGCCGCGAAGCCGGCGCTGAAGGCGCTGGTCGACGAGGTCCTGACCAGGAACGGCTTCGCGACGTCCTAGCCGGACGACCTGGCATGGCGGCCCCGCCACGCTGTGCCGGTGGTCGCTGCCGAAGACCGTCCATTGATCGATCGCCGCTGACCGTGCGGGCGCTCAAGTACCCAGCGTGGGGACTTGCCAGCGTCCGGGTTCGGGGTGACGCTGGAAGCACAGGCCTGGCTGCCCTCGGGCCGAGGGAATCGGGATGGGCTGATGAAGCACAGTGCTCCTCGTCGGACGAGCGGACGCTGGGCGCCGCTGGCGCTCGGCACGTCCGTGGTGCTGGCGGGCGCGCTCCTGGTCGCGGTGCCGTCCGACGCCCCGGCATCAGTCCGGGCGCTCACCCCGTCCCGAGCCATCGCCGTCCCCGCTGCCGTGATACCGGCGGAGGCGGCCGTCCCACTGCGCACCCCGGCCGGCCAGTACACGGTGATGTCGTACAACATCACCGACGCGTCCCGGACGCCGGAGTACGCCGGCCTCGCCGACCACCCGGGTGACTTCGACTGGAGCGTCCGCGGGCCGGTGATCGTCGACTGGATCAAGCGGGTGTCGCCCGACCTGCTCGGGCTGCAGGAGGCGTCCCCGATCCGTGACTCCGACGGCGAGCAGATCGACCTGCTGAAGCAGAAGCTGCGTGGCTACACCTGGGTCTTCCCGCACCGCAGCACCGCACTCGCGTTCCGGACCTCGAAGTTCACCAAGCTCGACAAGGGCGTCATCCGGGTCAGCTACAAGGGCAAGGACGGTTCGGAGTACAACCGCTACGCGCCGTGGGTGAAGCTGCGCACCAACACCGGCAAGAAGCTGCTCTACGTGAACCTGCACGGCGAGTACGGGCAGACCGAGGTCAAGGCCGAGGCCCGCAGCGCCGGCTGGACGCGGCTGGTGGACGGTCTGGCGAAGATCAACCCGCGCAACCGGCTTCCGGTCGTCATCACCGGCGACTTCAACGCCCGCGACGACGAGACCCGTCCGGTGTTCCGCGATCACCTGACCAAGCTGGCGGCGGCCGGACTGGTGAACGCGTCCACCGCAGCGAAGCAGCAGGAGACTCCGCTGCCGGGAGTGACCAGCTTCAACGGCTTCGGCGCGAGGTTCCTCGGACGGTTCCACTACCAGGCCGTCCGCCGCTCGGCCGTCGGCGGCAACCTCGACTACGTCTGGACGGGCGGTGCGGTGAAGCCGGTCTCCTGGGAGGTGTACCTCGGGCCGAAGGTCACCTGGCGGCTGGTGGACGGCTGGCTGGTGCCGTACGTGAAGTTCATCCCGTCCGACCACTGGCCGGTGGTCGCGAAGGTGCGCCTGGTCCCGGCGAAGTCCCGCTGACGTGGCGCTCGTCAACGGCGGGGTCTCGTTCTGGTGGCAGCAGGTCGGGCTGCCGCCGTCGCGTCCGGCGCTGCCGGGCTCGACCGAGGCGGACGTGTGCATCGTCGGTGCCGGCTTCACCGGCCTGTGGACCGCCTACTACGCCAAACGCGCCCGACCCGACGCGCGGATCGTCGTCCTCGAGCAGCGCTTCGCCGGCTTCGGTGCGTCCGGACGCAACGGCGGGTGGTGCACGAACTCGATCACCGGCGGACGCGAGCGCTACCTCGCCACCCACGGCCGGGACGCCGCCGCCGCCTTCCAGCAGGCGATGAACGACACCGTCGACGAGGTGATCGCCGTCGCCGCGGCGGAGGGCATCGACGCCGACATCGTCAAGGGCGGCGAGCTGAACGTGGCCCGCACCCCGTCCCAGCTGGCGCGGCTGGACGCTTGGTACGAGGCGGAGGCCGGCTGGCCGGTCACCGGCATCGAACGCCTGGATGCCGGCGAGGCCGCGTCCCGCGTCGGCGTCGACGGCGTCCTCGGCGCCACCTGGCAGCCGCACTGCGCGCGGGTGCATCCGGCGAAACTGGTCCGCGGGCTGGCGGAGGCGTGCGTCCGGGCTGGGGTCGAGCTGTACGAGGACACCCCGGTGACCGAGATCGTCCCCGGGGAAGTCCGGACGCCGGCCGGTGCCGTCCGGGCCAGGGCGATCGTCCGGGCGACGGAGGGGTTCACGGCTGCCCTGCGCGGACACCACCGCCGGCTGCTGCCGATGAACTCGTCGATGATCGTCACCGAACCCGTGCCGTCCGAGGCGTGGGAGCGGATCGGCTGGGACGGCCGGGAGGTGCTCGGCGACTTCGCCCACGTGTACATGTATGCCCAGCGGACGGCGGACGACCGGATCGCGTTCGGCGGCCGCGGCGTCCCGTACCGCTACGGCTCACGGGTGGACGCCGACGGAGCCACCCAGGCCCGGACGGTCGAGAGCCTGACCGCGCTGTTGCGAGAGTTCTTCCCCGCAGCGGGCGACGTCCCCGTCGCGCACGCGTGGGCCGGGGTGCTCGGCGTCCCCCGCGACTGGACGGCGAGCGTCGGCTTCGACCGCGCGTCCGGGCTGGGCTGGGCCGGCGGTTACGTCGGGACCGGGGTCGCGACCACCAACCTCGCCGGCCGGACGCTGGCAGACCTCATCCTCGGCCGGGACACCGAGCTCATCCGCCTCCCGTGGGTGGGCCGCCGCGTCCGAGGCTGGGAGCCGGAGCCGCTGCGCTGGCTCGCCGTCCAGGGCCTCTACGCCGCGTATCGCACCGCCGACCGGCTGGAGCGCGACGGCCGGACGACGACGGCCCCGCTCGCCCGGATCGCCGACCTGATCGCCGGCCGGTAGCGCCGGGGTCGGGTGTCCTGAACCATCGGGGACAGGTACTTCGGTTCACGCCGCGCCGGTGAACCGCCGGGGACAGGTACTTCGGTTCAGGTCGGAGTTGAGTCCCGCGCCGGTGAACCGCCGGGGACAGGTACTTCGGTTCAGGTCGGAGTTGAGTCCCGCGCCGGTGAACCGCCGGGGACAGGTACTTCGGTTCACACTCGTCCCCGCGTTCGGTCGGTGAACGAAAGTACCTGTCCCGACGGTTCAGGCGTCCCGCGTCCGGTCGGTGTGAACGAAAGTACCTGTCCCCGATGGTTCACCAATGGCTCAGTCCCCGATGGTTCACGCCCGCGTGCCGGTGCGCGGGGTGAACCGAAGTACCTGTCCCCGATGGTTCACGGCGGTGGGTCTGTAGACGACGCTTGCGCGATCGGACGGATCGGGCCTACGCTCTTCGGCAGCAACAGGGTTGTTACCC
>Ga0209963_1001939_pt1 | contig 11144 bp, 10 predicted proteins | sample ThiBio_1000_biof_2_FD_183957 | JGI IMG/M metagenome (GOLD analysis project Ga0209963, IMG submission 183957) | Wastewater bioreactor microbial communities from Cape Town, South Africa - Thiocy_cont_1000_biof (SPAdes) | ecosystem: Engineered > Bioreactor > Thiocyanate-remediating >...
AATCCTCCGGGCCACCTTCAACCAACAGCGCGTGATGGGCATGAGCCTGGACGCCGGTGGCCACCTCACCCACGGATTCCGGCACAACATCTCCGGCAAGATGTTCCGCCAGCACTCCTACGGGACGAACCCCGACACCGGGCTGATCGACTACGACCAGTTGCTCGCCGATGCCCGCGAGTTCAAGCCGCTGATCCTGGTCGCCGGCTATTCCGCGTACCCGCGCCGGGTGAACTTCGCCAGGATGCGGGAGATCGCGGACGCCGTCGGCGCCACCCTGTTCGTCGACATGGCCCACTTCGCCGGATTGGTCGCCGGCAAGGTGTTCACCGGCGAGGAGAACCCGGTCGGCTACGCGGACGTGATCGCGTCCACCACCCACAAGTCGTTGCGCGGTCCCCGCGGCGGCTTCGTCCTGGCCACCGGCGAGTACGCACCTAGCGTCGATCGCGGCTGCCCGATGGTACTCGGCGGGCCGCTGTCCCACATCATGGCGGCCAAGGCGATCGCCTTCGCCGAGGCCAGGCAGCCGTCCTTCCAGAGCTACGCGCAGGCGGTCGCCGACAACGCCAAGGCTCTCGCCGACGGCCTGCTGCGCCGCGGCGTGAAGCTGGTCACCGGCGGCACCGACAACCACCTGGTGCTGATCGACGTCAGCCCGTTCGGTCTCACCGGCCGGCAGGCCGAGCCGGCGCTGCTGGAGTCGGGCATCGTCACCAACCGCAACTCGATCCCCCGCGACCCGAACGGTGCCTGGTACACCTCGGGCGTCCGGATCGGGACGCCGGCGCTGACCACCCGCGGCTTCGGGCCGGACGAGTTCGACCGCGTCGCCGAGCTGATCGCCGGCGTACTCAAGGCGACCACGCCGGTGACGGCCAGCAACGGCCAGCCCGGGAAGGCGAAGTACACGATCGCCGACGGTGTGGCCGAGCGGACGCGGGCGGCCGCCGCCGAGTTGCTGGACGCCAATCCGCTCTATCCGGGACTCGACATCGAACCCTGAGCCCCGTGCCCAACCCCGACGGTCCCGCCGAGCGCCTCCCTTTCCGTCATTCGCCACACCCTGGGTAGGGGCGTTTGGCGGGAACGGTGGCGCTCGACGGGAGCGGAGGGGACCCAGCCGCGCGGCTGGGGACGGCCTCCGGTCAGCTTCGGCGGGCGGACGCCCGGATCGCCTCCAGGGTGCGCAGTTCGGCCAGGGTCCGCTCGTGATCGGCGGAGGCATCGCCACCACCGGAGCAGAGCTGGACGAAGCGCTCCACCTCGGGGCGCAGATCGAAGGCGGGGACGTCGAGGAGCTCCTCCTCGCGGACGCCGTCGAGCCTGGTCACCACCAGCGACCTCGGCGCCGGGATGTGGTCGATCACCAGCGTCCCCAGCTCTCCCTGGACCTCGCTCGGCACGTCGGACGCGGTGATCTTCGACCAGCTCAGGTCCGCGACGAACCCGTCGTGGACGGTCAGGGCGGCGCCGGCTCCGTCCGCGCCCCCGGGCAGGTCGATCCAGGCCGCCAGGACCCGCGACGGCTCGCCGAACAGGTCCACCAGCGCGCTCACGCAGTAGACGCCGAGATCGTTCAGGGCACCGCCGCCGAACGCCGGGTCGAAGATGTTCACCCGCTCCCCCGCCAGCACGAGGTCGTAGCGCGACGAGCGCTGCGAGTACCGCAGCGAGACCCGCCGGATCGGGCCGAGCGAGCCCAGCAGCTGGCGGACGCGGGCCGTCCCCGGGTCGTAGGCGGTGCGCATCGCCTCCAGCAGCACGGCTCCGGACGCCTCCGCAGCGTCGACCAGTTCGGCGAACGCGGACGCGTCCAGCGCCGCCGGCTTCTCCACCAGGACGTGCTTGCCGGCCCGCAACGCGGCCAGCGCCTGCTCGGCGTGGACGCTGTTCGGGCTGGCGACGTAGACCGCGTCCACCTCGTCTGAGGCGAGCAGCGCAACCAGGTCCGCGCTCGAGGACGTGGCGCCGATCTGCCGTGCAAACGCGTCAGCGCGCGCGCCGTCTCGCGAGTACGCGACCGCCAGCTCGGCGCCCGCGACCCGGGCGACCGCGTCCGCGAACTGCGTGGTGATCCAGCTGGTGCCAATGGTGGCGAACCTGATCATCCGTCCCCTCCCTGCCGAGTTGTCCGAGCGTCATCGAGCCGCCGGCCACCCACGTTCTCACACGTCGGAGGAATCGGCATCAGCGGCTGAACAGCGTTCCCTGGACGGTGGTGATGAAGTGGTCGAGGGACGCCGGCAGGTCCGACAGGTGCCAGGTGTCGGGGCCGTGGTACCAGTCCAGCTCGGTGGAGTCGGGCGTGTCGTCGTCGTCGGCCGCCGCCATCGCCCGCAGCCACCGGTCCGTCCCGCCGAGCACGACGGCGTACGGCAGGACCGCGGAGATCTTCCTGAACGCGTCCGGTCCGGCCAGGTTGGCGGTCGGGTGCGTCGCCAGGCTCGCCTGCAGCGCCGCGAGACCCGCGAGGACGGCCGAGCCCTTGGCGGTGCGCGCCGGCATCTCCCGGGAGATCGCCGTCAGGCCGAGGGCGACCAGCACCAGGGCGATCCCCAGCAGGCCGAACGAGGTGAAGGCGGCCAGCAGCACGGCCGCGACCAGCGCGACAGCGAGCGCCACCCAGCCGACGGCCGCCCACGTGTTGCGGGTGGCGTCGGGACGCCGGGCGAACCAGCCCCGCTCGACCACCTCGTCGTACAGCTGGGACTGGACGTCGCCGATCACCGAGCCGATGCTGCCCTTCAGGTTGGACAGGCGCACCGGCTCGCCCTGGACGGGCGCGATCGCGTCCCGCAGGGTGTGTTCGTACGCCGCCAGGTCGGTGTCCCCGTCGAGCCGGGAGAAGGCCCAGTCGGTCGCGGCGTGCGTGGAGTCCTTCGGCAGCTCGGTGATCCGCAGGTTGCCGCGGACGGCGAGGTCCAGGATCGTCGCGGTGACGTCGATCGGGTCGACCCGCTCGTCGGCCAGCGTCCCCACCGCCCCGGGACGGACGCCTTCGAGCACCCGGAACTCGGTCTGCCCGGCGGCCACCGGCACGAAGTCGGCCACCTGAACCGGCTCGACCGCGCCGGTGAAATCCGTCCCGTACCTGCGGTGTGCCAGCCACAACCCGACACCGCCGAGGAGCAGCAGGCCGAGCGCAGTGGCGAGCGGCAGCGGGGCGACCGAGAACGCCCGGCCCAGCGTCCAGAGCTGCCGGACGTCGGAGTTCACCGCAACCTGTCCGGCGGGGAAGCCGAGCTCGACCACCACGACGTCGTTCGCCCGGCTGCCGTTCTGCTGGAATGTCGGAATGGGGCTGTCGAAGGTTCCGCCGCTGTAGGAGCTGCAGTTGCCCGGCGCGTCGACCGGGCCGGCCTCGCAGTCGAGCTGGTCGAACTGGGTCGGGGCCGTGACGGTCGCGGTGAACTTCTGCACGGGGATGCTGAGGCCCTGCAGCAGCGGCCAGCGCACCACCGTGCCGCCGGTCGGCTCCTCGATGGCCGCGCCTCTGACCACGTAGGACAGGGCGAGTTCCCCGGTCAGTCCCTGGGTGGGGATGTCGACGGTGACGCCGGACGATCCCGTGCTGACGGTCGCGTTCACCGGCGTGTCACCGGCCTTCACCTGGACGTCGGAGACGGTGAAGCGGTACTCGGTGTCCCTGTTGGTCCGCTCGGTGGTGGCGAGCACCTGCTGGACGCTGGCCGGCGGCGTGCCGTCGAAGACCATCACCGCCTGGACGTGCAGAGTGCCGTCGAGGTCGATGCTCGCGGCGACGTCGTAGCTGGACAGCTGGCCGTCCGCCGCCCGGGCCGAAGATGCCGCGCCGAAGGCGACACCCGCCACGACCAGGAGTACGGCAGTCAGTCGTTTGACCGGTGTCAGGACGCTGGTCATCGGCGATTCCCTCCCAAGCTCACGGTTGCGCTGGCGCGCAGTGCCGCCGCCGAACCCAACTCGGCAGCCCACAGCCTAGGGGTGAGCGGGGATCAGTGAACAGCGTGCGACCATCAGCAGCAATGAGGTGTGGTGGTCGCCTTGTCCCCGCCTCTAGGCTGGCGCCGTGACACAGCCGTGGGGTGGGCAGCAGGGCCAGGGGGGCGGGCCGCAGGGCCAGTGGCCCGGGCAGCAGCCGTGGCCGGGACAGCAGCAGGGGAACCACCAGCAGGCGCCCTGGACGACTCCGCCGGGCCAGAACCCGTACGCCCCGGGCCCCGGGCAGCCCTACCAGCAGCCGGGATACCAGCAGCCGGGCTACCAGCAGGTCCGCTACCCCGTGCAGCCCCAGGGTTACGGGCAGCCCGGGTTCGTCCCCCCGCCACGCCGTCGCAGTCCGCTGCTCGGCCTCCTCGGCGGCCTGGCCTTCGTCATGATCGCCGGCTTCTTCGTGATCGCGCTGTTCAACTACCTCAGCCCGGTCACCCCGGACCGGCCCCCGGTGCCGTCGACGGAGCCGACCTACGGCCAGGACGTCAAGGTGCCCGCGCCCGATCCCGACCCGCCGGCGCTGCCGTCCCCGGAGACCTACGACGAGGCCACCACGTGGATGAAGAGCAACGCCATCTACTCCCAGAGCGTTCCGGTGCCCACCGCCTGCAAGCTGGACAGGATCGACGTCTCCACCGCGAGCAAGGGCAGTCTGGAGAGCCACCTGAACGAGCTCACGGCCTGCCTGTGGACGGTGTGGAACCCGCCGATCACCGCGGCCCACTTCGAGCTTCCGCGTCCTACGGTCACGGTGTACGGCAAGTCGGTCACGACGGCGTGCGGGCAGTCGGAGAGCCACAACGCCTTCTACTGCTCGGCCGACCAGCAGATCTACTACGCCCAGAACGTCTACGAGATCATGCCGAAGGCGCTGCGCAACAAGCCGTTCGTCGCCGAGACCGTGCTGGCCCACGAGTTCGGCCACGCGATCCAGGCCCGCACCGGGATCCTGATCTCGGAGAGTGCCTGGCAGCAGAAGTCGTCCGAATCCAAGGCCGCGGAGTTCTCGCGTCGGACCGAGACCCAGGCCGACTGCATGGGTGGGCTGTTCATGCACGCCGTGCAGAACGCGTCCGGCATGACCCAGACCGACCTGGCCAACATCCGTCAGCTGTCCGGCGCGATCGGCGACGACGTCCTCAGCGGTGACCCGACCATCGTCGGCGACCACGGCCTGAGCAAGTCGCGGCTGTACTGGTTCGGCCAGGGTCTGGGGAACGCCAGCGTCGGGATCTGCAACACGTACGTCGCGGCCAGCGACAAGGTGCGCTGACCAGCCAGGCCTCCGGATCCGCCCAGCGCGGCTTCAGTCGCTGACCAGGGCCACCGCGATGGCGGCGACGCCCTCGCCGCGTCCGGTGAGGCCGAGCCCGTCGGTCGTCGTCCCGGCCACGGTGACCGGTGCGCCGACCGCCGCCGAGAGGACGGCCTCCGCCTCGGCCCGGCGTCCGGCCAGGCGCGGACGCTCGCCGATCACCTGGATCGACACGTTGACGACGGCGAATCCCGCTGCCGCCAGCCGGGCGGCCGTCTCGGTGAGGAAGGCCACGCCGTTCGCGTCCGCCCACTCGGGCTGGTCGGTGCCGTAGTTGCTGCCGAGGTCTCCCAACCCCGCAGCGGACAGCAGGGCATCGCAGGCGGCGTGGGCGGCCGCGTCCCCGTCGGAGTGTCCGGCCAGACCCGCCGGCTCATCGGGGAAGAGCAGCCCCGCCAGCCACATCGGGACGCCCGCAGCGTACGCGTGGACGTCGGTCCCGACTCCGATCCGCAGGCTCATCGCCGGCCCGCCAGGATCGCCTCGGCGACCGCGAGGTCGGCCGGACCGGTGACCTTCAACGCCTCGGCCGAGCCGTCCACCAGGCGGACGGGGACGCCGATGGCCTCGACAGCGGTGGCGTCGTCGGAGACCTCGCGACCGTCCGCGTCCGCGCGGGACAGCGCAGCCTCCAGCACCTGCCTGACGAAGCCCTGCGGGGTCTGGACGGCCCGCAGCACCGACCGATCGACCACCCGGGAGACACCGGAGGAGTCCACGCTGCGGATCGAGTCGACGACCGGGACGGCGGGCACGACGGCCTCGCTGCCGGCGGCGAGGGCTTCGACGACGCGGGCGACGACCGCGGGCGGCACCAGCGGACGGGCGGCGTCATGGACGAGGACGAAGCGGCACCCGGCGGTGTCCGGGTCGCCGGCGATCGCCGCCAACCCTGCCCGGACCGAGTCCTGACGGCGCGCACCCCCGAGCACGTAGCTCGTCGGCAGCGCGGCATCGGCGAGGTCGGTCTCGAACGCGGCCTCGGTGCCGGCCGCGATCACGACGACCGCACGGTCGACGCCGCCGGCTGCGAGGGCGTCGAGGCTGTGCCGCACCAGCGACCTTCCCGAGAGCTGTCGCAACGCCTTCGGAGCCGAGCCACCGAGCCGCACCCCGGCACCGGCTGCGACCACGACGGCCACGACCGGTTCAGCCATGGGGAATGCTGCTCAGGAAGCGAGCACTTCGTCGAGCAGGACCTCCGCACGATCGTCGGTGACCTTTTCGGCGAGCGCCAATTCCGAAACCAGGATCTGCCGGGCCTTGGCCAGCATCCGCTTTTCTCCGGCGGAAAGGCCGCGCTCGCGTTCGCGCCGCCACAGGTCGCGGACGACCTCGGCAACCTTCATCACATTGCCGGAATGCAGCTTTTCGAGGTTCGCCTTGTAACGGCGAGACCAGTTGGTCGGCTCCTCGGCGTGCGGCGCCCGCAGGACGGAGAAGACCCGCTCCAGGCCGTCGGCATCGACGACGTCCCGGACGCCGACGAGGTCGAGGTTGCACGCGGGGACTCGGACCACCAAGTCGTTCTGGCCGACGATGCGCAGCACGAGGTACAACTTCTCCTCGCCCTTGATCGTCCGGGTTTCCAGAGCTTCGATGACTGCTGCACCATGATTGGGGTAGACCACAGTTTCACCGATTGTGAATGTCATATCCGCTTTGACCACCTTTCCCGACTTACAAGTCTAGCACGCACCACCGTCGAAGCTGAACCCGTATCGCCTAGCCAGAGCGCTATTAGGGGGTTGACAACCGGGTTCGGTTGTGCCTGCGCGAGAGCGCGCGTCGCGGCCGCGGGCCGGGCAATTCGGCCCCCACAAGGGTTTTGCGGCCCAGCCGGACGGAAGCGGCGGCTACTCGCCGTAGGTGTCCTCGTCGGAGAACAGGCCCGAAACGCTCTCGCCGCAGTTGATCCGGCGGACGGCCTCGGCGAACAGCGGCGCGACCGAGACCGTGGTCAGGCGGTCCAGGCCGGTCGGCGCCGGGACGGTGTCGGTTGCCACGATCTCGACGATGTCGGACACGGCGTTGAGCCGTTCGACGGCCTTCCCGGTGAACAGCCCGTGGGTGCAGGCGACCGAGATCGAGTTCACGTGGTAGCGGCGGACGGTCTCGATCAGCTCCACAACCGAGCCGGCGGTGGCGATCTCGTCGTCGAGGATGATCACGTCCTTGCCGCCCACCTTGCCGACGATCGCGTCGATCACGACCCTGTCGTCGTCCTGGCGACGCTTCGAGCCGGCCGCCATGCCGACGTTCAGCATCCGCGCGAACTGGTTGGCCTCCTTGGCGTTGCCGAAGTCGGGTGAGACCACCACCGTCTTCGACAGGTCGCGGGAGCGGAAGTGCCGCGCGAGCGCCGGCAGGGCGGTCAGCTGGTCCACCGGCATCGAGAAGAAGCCGTGCACCTGCTGGGCGTGCAGCGCCATCGTGAGCACCCGGGTGGCGCCTGCGGTGTGGATCAGGTCGGCGACCAGGCGTCCGCCGATGCTGATCCGCGGCGCGTCCTTCTTGTCCGAACGCGCATACGCGTAGTGCGGGATCACCACGGTCACGCTCGCCGCCGAGGCGCCGCGGGCCGCGTCCGCCATCATCATCAGCTCCATCAGGTTCTCCTGGGTCGGCGGCACCAGGGGCTGGACGATGTAGACGTCGCGTTGCCGGCAGTTGGCGCGCAACTGCACCTGCAGGCAGTCGTTGGAGAACCTCGACAGCCGGGACGGGGAGAGCTCGACGCCGAGGATGTTGCACATCTGCTCGGCGAAGGCGCGGTGGGCGTGCCCGGAGAAAACCGTGATGTCGGTCACGGGGGAAAACCCTAACTGCTGCAGCCAACCGCGCTCGCCGCCCCGTCCTCGGCGAGACCCGCCTCACTCGCGCCTCCACGCCGGACGGGCACGGTTGCTGGACGCGCCGGAGCCGGCAGATCCGTTCGCCAGGCTCAGGCGTTGAACTTGTAGCCGAGGCCGCGGACGGTGACGAGCAGGACCGGGTTGGCCGGGTCCTCCTCCAGCTTCGCGCGCAGCCGCTTGACGTGGACGTCGAGGGTCTTGGTGTCGCCGACGTAGTCGGGACCCCACACCCGGTCGATCAGCTGGCCGCGGGTGAGCACGCGTCCGGAGTTGCGCAGCAGCACCTCCAGCAGTTCGAACTCCTTCAACGCCAGTTGCACCGGCTCGCCCCGGACGCTCAGTTCGTGCCGGTCGGTGTCCATCCGGACCCCGCCGGCCTCGATCACGTCCGAGACCAGCTCGACGTCCTGACCGCGACGCAGCACCGCCCGGATCCGGGCCAGCAGTTCCCGCCCGCTGAACGGCTTGGTGACGTAGTCGTCCGCGCCGAGTTCCAGGCCGACGACCTTGTCGATCTCGGAGTCGCGGGCCGTCACCATGATGATCGCGACGTTGCCGCGCGCCCGCAGCTGCCGGCAGACCTCCGTCCCCGACAGGCCGGGCATCATCAGGTCCAGCAGGACGATGTCGGCGCCCTGCCGGTCGTACAGGCCCAACCCGGACGCGCCGTCCGGGGCCGAGGCCACCTCGAAACCCTCCTTGGCGAGGAGGTAGCTCAGCGACTCGCGGTAGCTCTCCTCGTCCTCGATGATGAGCACCTTGGTCATCGGAGCCCTCCTTCCCTGCCGCCCGGCAGTCTCAACGTGAAGGTGGAGCCCTGGCCGAGCCGGCTCCAGACGGTCACCTCGCCGCCGTGGGCGGCCGCGATGTGCTTGACGATCGACAACCCCAGCCCGGTTCCGCCGCTGGCCCGGCTGCGGTCGGCGTCCACCCGGAAGAACCGCTCGAAGATCCGGGCCTGGTCCTCGGCACTGATCCCGATGCCGTTGTCGGACACCCGGATCTCGACCAACTCGCCGGCGGCGTTCCCGGTCACCGCGACCCGGGCTCCCGGCTCGGAGTACGCGATCGCGTTCTGCACGAGGTTGGTCACCGCCGTCTCCAGCTCGGTCGCGTCCCCGGCCACCAGCAGCCCGGGCTCGGCCTGCAGGCTGATCGAGATGTCCCGGGCCTCGGCGAGGTGGTGGCAGCGGGCCACCGCCGATTCGAGGAGCCCGGCGACCGGCACGTCCTGGGCGCCCAGCACCGAGCCGGTCGCCTGCAGCCGGGACAGCGCGATGATCTGGGACACCAGCTCGTTGAGCCGGGTCGTCTCCCTGGTGAGCTTGCCGAGGAAGCCACGGACGGCGTCCGCGTCGTCGGCGGCACTGTCGGCCGCTTCGGCGAGCAGGCTGATCGCCCCGATCGGGGTCTTCAGCTCATGGCTGATGTTCGCGACGAAGTCACGCCGGGTCTCGCTGAACCGGAGGTCGGCGGAGCGGTCCTCCGCGATCACCACGGCGGCGCCGTTGCTGAGCGGGACGGCCCGGACGGCGAGCAGCAGGATCTCGCCGGCCGGCCCGGGCAGCCGCAGCTCGGCTTCGGCGGAGCGTCCGGCGGCTCGGGCGTCGGCCAGCACGGCGGCGACCTCACCGGGTGCGACCGACGAGCCGCGGGCCATGCCGATCGCCTTGGCGAAGGCGGACGCGGCGAGAATCCGGTCGGAGTCGGAGACCACAACGACCGCTGCCCGGAGGGGGTCGAGGATCTCACCGAGATGGTGGCGGTTGACGATCTCGCCGCGCACCTGCTTCGCGGCCCGGCGGATTACCACCACGGCTGCGAGCGCACCGATGCCGGCACCGAGCACGAGGCCGAGCAGCGCCGCTGCGAGAGGCGTCATGGCTGCGAGCATAGGGGCACCTCGCACCTGCGTACGGGGCCAGATCGGGCGCACCGGTGCGCTTTCGGCGAAGGTTCACCGAGTGTTCACCTGTTGTTGGGCGGGGCGCTGGCCCAACGGCGGGAGGCGTCCCTAGCCTGAACTGCGGCACCATTGCGCCGAGCCCTGGAACGACGCGGCAGAAGGAAGAAGATGCGCGACAACTACCGAACCAGCCTCGAGAGTGTGGTCCACGATCTGGTCGAGATGACCGGACTGGTGCAGGTGGCCGTCCGGGACGCCACCACCGCGCTCCTGGAGGCCGACCTGGCCGTTGCGGAGAAGACCATCTCGGCCGACGCCGAACTCGACCGCCGTCACGACGACCTGGAGGCCCGGTGCTTCTCGCTGATGGCCCGCCAGGCCCCCGTCGCCGGCGAACTGCGGACGCTGGTGGCCGCGCTGCGGATGGTGGCCGACCTCGCCCGCATGGGCGACCTGGCGGCGCATGTGGCGAAGATCGCCCGGCTGCGGTACCCCGAGTGCGCGGTGCCCGACGGGCTGCGTCCCAATTTCACGCTGATGGCGCGGGTCGCCGAGGAGATGGTCGAGACCGCCGGCCGGTCGCTGCTGGAGCGCAACGCGCACGACGCCGGCAGGCTCGCCGACAGCGACGAGGAGATGGACGAACTGCGCAAGAGCCAGTTCCGGGTCATGCTCGGCACGGACTGGGACTACGGCGTCGAGGCGGCCGTGGACGTCGCCCTGCTCGGCCGCTACTACGAGCGGATCGCCGACCACGCGGTGATCATGGCGGCCCGGGTGATTTACGTGATCACCGGCCTGCTGCCCGAGGGCGAGAACTGGCCGTCCGCCTGACCTCCGCTCGTCCGCTCTCCCCCGCTCCGTCCCCCACCACGAAGAACGCTCCCGAAAGGGACGTCCGCTCCCGAAATTTCGGGAGCGGACGTCCCTTTCGGGAGCGAACTCGCGTCTGGGCTACTTCTTGCCCTGGTTCTTGACGGCCTCGATGGCGGCAGCGGCGGCGTCCGGGTCGAGGTAGCGGCCACCGGGGACGGTCGGACGCATGTCATCGTCGAGCTCGTAGAGCAGCGGGATGCCGGTCGGGATGTTCAGC
>Ga0209963_1001941_pt1 | contig 11131 bp, 14 predicted proteins | sample ThiBio_1000_biof_2_FD_183957 | JGI IMG/M metagenome (GOLD analysis project Ga0209963, IMG submission 183957) | Wastewater bioreactor microbial communities from Cape Town, South Africa - Thiocy_cont_1000_biof (SPAdes) | ecosystem: Engineered > Bioreactor > Thiocyanate-remediating >...
GGAATCGACGACATGAAGATGATGTTGTTTATTTGTTTGAATTGAATGAACAAATGAAATGAGAAAAGAAAGAGAAACGGAAAACATAGAGAGAAAGAAGAGAAAGAAGAAGAAGAAGAAGAAGAATGATCGTCGGGCAAGAGTGTCGCTTGAAATTGACATAACTTATTCGTTCTTCGTTTTCGTATTAAGAAATATGTGTGAAGTGTATGTATGTGATATACACACGATTCGTTTCTAAACAAAACGAAAATCTTGTTAATCGTTATATGTGTATTCTTATTTTTTGTGAGCCTTCATGATTGTAAATATAAGTGCGAAACATAGTTAAGTATACGAACAATAAAAGAAACGGTCGGAAAGTACGATTTATTAAATAGACAGAAGCGATGTCAAAGGCTTACTCACATGTACATTCATTTTCTGCATTTCTATCTACAATGATTTGATGAGTGTGTGTATTTTTATCATTGACGTCAAAATTTGTCATTTCTATTTTTTTTCTCTTTTTTCGTTTCTTTTAAAGTACTGTGCTTACGTTCTTTTCTTTCTTTCGGTATAAACAGGTATGCAAAATGTCGTTCTTCATTAAATCGAACGAGCAAGAACAAAATCATTGATGTTTAAATACGATATAATTATTAATAAATAGTCCATTTATTTGATTTCTTTCGTTTTTTGAAAATCAACCATTATGTCTGCAATTTTATATTCAACAAAATGTTCTATTAAAAATCATCTTTTTTATTTATCAATATCCAATGATGATACAAAAACATCGGAATTTACTCCGACTTTACTTTCAATGAATTCAATTCGATCAGCGATAACAAAGATAAACATCGAATCAATTGATAATCGAAAACATTCGAAATATTCGAAAACAATTTCAATTAATTCTTTACTTTCAATTCAACAAGTTGAAACTGTAGCAAGTAGAAATCGAAAAGAATTCGGTGGTGTTAATAATGAATCGTTCGATGAAATTGAACAGTCAAGACAAAATAATGGTCGAACATTCGAAAGAAAGAAATCCGACAGTGAAAAATCAACAACTGCTCGACAATTTAGTTTTTCAAGAATATTTTCGTCACAAACATATCTCGATAGTCAACTAGATTTATCATCTAAAACAGTGATTATTATTAAATATATCGATGCTTCGAATTCAATTCGTTGGCATATTAAACGATTAAAACTCTGTGTTGAAACGGAAGATATTGCTAATGAATTATATATGAATTTGAATATGTGTTTATCCGTTCTCGAACAACGACCACGAAATTTACTAGCATTTGTTAATCCATTTGGTGGAAAAGGTAAATAAACAAAAATAGTTCGCATAGCTTTTCTTTCGTTTACGAGGAGTGATTAATCTCGAGCTGATTTTCGCCTAGATATGGAGCGAGTGCATGACTGTCCTCCCCCGCAGATTTAAGAAAATTTCAATTATTTTTTTGTTTTTTTTTACTAATTTAGGACGAGCTAGTTTGATTTATGAGAGAAAAGTTCTGCCATTATTTGCCGATGCAAAGATTAGTGTGAAATCAATCTACACTGAGCGTGCTAATCATGCACGAGATTATGTTCTCAGTGAAGATTTAAGTGAATATGATGGACTTGTTTGTGTTGGTGGTGATGGCATGTTTGGTGAATTATGTCACGGTCTTTTATTACGAACATCACGTGAACAACAATTAAATATTGATGATCGACAAGTGAAAATAACTCGGCCGGATCTACGTATTGGAATTATTCCAGCTGGTTCGACTGATGCCGTCGTTTTCGGCACGACTGGTCTGAGTGACCCGATAACGAGTGCATTGCAAATTATTGTGGGCGAGTCACTTTCAATTGATATTGCTACTGTAGGCTGAATCTTGATTTAATAGAAAATTAATGGATCATTTTTCTTTTTAAGGTGCATAATGAGAAAGGTTTCGTTCGTTTTATGGCAACTATGGTTGCCTACGGATTTTTTGGCGATATTATTCATCAATCAGATAAATGGCGTTGTTTAGGCCCGTTAAGATATGATTTAGCTGGCTTTTGTCAGTTTATTCGCAATCGAACGTATCATACTGAAGTAACAATCACATTATCACCGCCTGATTCAGTGCATAAATATGCGACTGACTCAATACCATCGATGAATAATGATAATAGTACAGATAAAGAAAAAGGAAGTTCGTCGATCTCGCCCAATCCACATCAACTATTAGATAATGTCGAAAAAAATTCAACTGAAACTATGGAGAAAATTCTCAAGCCAGGTTTAGTTTTTTGCAGTCGAAATTGTGAGCTGTGTTCACTCATTGACTCTCAACAAACGAATGAAACGCAATTACCATTAAAAATCAAATGCGAAGGACGTTATACGACTATTAATTGCCTTAACATGCCGTGTCGATGTGCAAAGAGTAAATTCGGCATGTCACCGTTCGTTCATTTAGGTGATGGAACTGCTGATTTAATTCTTGTTAAACGTTCGTGGCGAACTGGTTTCCTTCGTTTTCTTTGGCAAGTTGCTAACGATGGTCGAACAATTGCAGATTTGCCTAATGTTGAAACTTATCGTGCAAGTGAAATATTTATTCGGCCACTTCATACTGATCGACGACGTCTTGGCAATTGGGCAATCGATGGTGAATTAGTGTCAGGCAACGAACTACAGATTCGTATTCATCGACAAGTCTTGAATCTGTTTGCATCGGGCATTCAGTTCGATAAATTAATCGAACATAATCAAATTGAAAATATATCAACGAAATCCGATTCGAAAACATTTCTCAATTTTCGAAGAAAAACTCAAACAACTAAGTAAATTGTGAAATTCTATTTGTAGATTTTAATTTATTATTATTTTTTAATTACTTCTGTCTTTTCTATGAGTGACAATAAATAAACAATAGTTCTTTTATTTTTAAAATCTATTTTTCGCTGCTTGGTTTTTTTTTTATTAATATATCATTGGAACAGAAAACAAACGAGATTCAAATGAATAATAAACAAAAATAGAAATTTGACGAATATTTGTCGAATAGAGTTTAGTTAATATCGATATCAACACGAATTTGTAGGCCAGCAGCCAATGTACCAAAAGAAAATAAATACGGAAAACTAGAGTAGATCGATTGAAAATAAACAAACGAGAAATTATTTGTTTTCTTTGACTTACACAATTGCTGCTTTCCATGCGAGTGCAAATAGAAATTGAAAGCAACGCGTCATTATTGTTTGCATATGACTATAAGTTCGTAGATGTGACGGCGTAATCGAGAATGTTTTGAAGGAAAACATCATTTACATTGATCTAAAAAAGGATACAAACGATGAGTCAATATGAGTCATAAGATGCGTGGAAACACTTAGCAATAGAAAAGGAAATGACATTGGTTGGATCTGTCAACAGTGATAGTATGGGAAATCTACAGATCGGACGTAACGAACGTCCTGAATTAACCGAACGTGAATTAACTTATATAACTCTTCATACAAATTTTACACGAAAACAAATCGATGATTTTTACATTCGATTTCTTTCGTTTTATCCTCGAGGTTGTGTTAATTTCGATGAATTCTCTCAGTTATATTCCAGTGAATTAGAACATATCGACAAATCTCGACTTTTACTCGAACGTCTATTTAAACATATCGATACAGACAAAAATGGTGAATTAAATTTCAAAGAAATCCTCTTTTTCAAAGGTCTTACACAGCCGGAAACGAATATCGACGAGAAATTTCGATGGATCTTTCTCTTCTACGATACCAATCAAGACAATCGAATATCTCGAAACGAATTTCTCGATCTGTGTTCATTTGCTTATTCGATTCATGATCAAACTTTAACTATTTCTCGTTTGAAACAATTGACAAATCTCTTCGAAAAATTCGATTTCAATCACGATGAACAACTCAATTGCGATGAATTTATTTGTCTTTGTCAATCAACGAAAGATCTATTCGAATTCATAGCGCCGATATTTAAAAATACGAACTGGAATTCGACAACGAATCATTCATTTCAATCCGATCGAATTGATTATTTAATCAAACGAACAAAATTTACTCGAGAACAAATTCTTTCCTACTACGAACAGTTTAGTAAACATTGCCCAACGAAAACACTAACTAAAGCAGATTTCATTAATTTCTATCGAAAAATTCTCCCGTCGAAACAATCGGATACTTATTGTGAATTTCTTTTTCAAGCATTCGATTGTTTATCATCGGATGGTGTGATTCAATTCGATGAATATCTCCTAGCTATCTACATACATAGTAATTTAAGTACAATCAATGAAAAATTCGAATGGCTTTTCAATGCTTACGATCGTGATCGAAATGGTTTTATTAATTACGATGAATTAACTCAAATTCTACATGCGATTTTTATTTTGAATAATATCGATCGAGAACAATTCAGTGTCGGTTATGTTGCCTATGAAATCATGACGCAATTAGATTTAAATAATGATGATCAAATTTCTAAACAAGAATTTATTCATATGACTCGAGATAAAGAACTTACAAAATTCCTTGCACCGATCTTCGTTAAACAAGAGATATGACTGACTGACTGACTCACGGGGTTCAATTTTGGTTTTTAATATAATTTGCTTAACTCAAACGACAAATCAGATTCGAAGCCATAGGCGACGCCACTGATGATTTGTGTTCTGAATCTAAGAACATCATTTACCATTATTATTTATCAATGTTTTTATTCTAATATTTTTCTTTTATTTCAATATTATTTTCTGTCTTTCATTGATATTTTTCTCTCGTTTTAATTAATCTTTTTTTTTTGCTAAATAAACTATAAAGAAATCAATTTTGATCTACTTCATCGAAAGGCAACTGCACTCGAACAATTTATTGATAAGATAAGTGGAGGAGCGATAAGAAGAAAAAGAATATATATATGAAAAAAAAATCGAGATCGAACGAAAGAAAATATTTACTGCGTTTGTGTGTGCGTGTTATTTTGTGTTTTGCTTAAAAGGAGCGAGGGTGTGCGCTTTACGATAAAAGGATCAATAGTTTTGTTTTTAGATATGAAAACAACACGACTTTTCTATTTGAGAAATTGTCTTCGAAATTCACTACAATGTCGAAGTATGTCAAGAAGAAAAATGTTGAATCTTCCGATCGATGAATTGTTTTTATTTAGGCAACAGTATACTCAGTCAAGAACCAGCTGGACCACAAATGAAAACATCGATTCCGGTTTGTTTTGTTGAAGTTCATGGTATTTCGAAGATCGAGGTTTTGTTTTGTCTTGTCTAGGGTCCACAATCCAAACAATTTATGAATCAACTCGAAAAAACTCAGGTAATTAGCAAATATTGACTCATAGGTCAAAACATGTGTGTGTCCTCATTGTCTTTCGTTTTTTGATTATTATTTAGAACTCGTTAAGTACAATCTTTATACTTGATGTCGACAAATCCATTGGCAATTATGCATATGACATCGATGGAAATATTCTTTTGGATGTCTATGAACAGATTGCATCGTTACCATTAGGTTACAATCATCCGGCTATTCAAAGAGTTTTTCAAGATTCGAAAAATTTAGTAATTGAATAAATTCGTTTTTCAATTGATTTAATTTTCTTTTGTTTTGCAGAGTCAATTGGTAAATCGGCCAGCACTTGGTGTTCATCCAACACCTCAATTCATCAAACAAATCGATCAAATACTTCTTCCAATTGCACCCAAAGGTCTCGAACATGTTCAACCAATGATGTGCGGTTCATGTTCAAATGAAAATGCTTTCAAAGCCATGTGTATGTGGTATGCGAATAAAACTCGTCAAGGAAAAGCATTTACCGATGAAGAACTACAATCGTCAATGTTCAATAAAGCACCTGGTTGTCCAAGTGTTTCGATTATGTCATTTGAAGGAGCTTTTCATGGACGAACATTTGGTAAATTAAAGAGCTTTTTTTGTTTGTCTGTAATTTTCTCATGATGTTTTGCTTTTTTTTTATAGGTGCATTAGCATGCACACATTCGAAACCAATTCATAAACTTGATGTTCCAAGTTTCGATTGGCCAATCGCACCATTTCCAAGATATAAATATCCATTAGAAGAAAACGAACGAGAAAATCAAAAAGAAGACGAACGATGTTTAGCACGTGTATGTCATCAGTTCGAATGAAAACTAGTGCAAACAAAAAATTTCATTATTTAGATTGAAGAATTATTTCAAGAATACAATTCAAAACAAAAGCCAGTTGTTGGCGTTGTTGTCGAACCGATTCAAAGTGAAGGCGGTGATTATCATGGTAGTCCAGCATTTTTTCAACGTTTACAAAAAATAACCAAAAAAGTAGATTCAAATCGAAAACGAAGCGAAATGAATCTTGAGGGTGTTGAGTTTTTTTTTAGAATGGCTCTGCATTGTTAATTGATGAAGTTCAAACAGGTCTTGGTGCAACAGGCAAATTCTGGGCACATGAATATTTCAATCTACCTGAATCACCTGATATAGTTACATTTTCGAAGAAATTCCAAACCGGTGGTTATTTTGCTCGAGCTGAATTTCAGCCGAAACAAGTTCGTTGAGTTGAAATGTTCGACGATTATGAGTCAGCGTATTTGTTTGTTTGTTTGTTTAGCCCTATCGTATTTTCAATACTTGGATGGGTGAACCAGCGAAATTATTAGTTCTTGAAGCAATATTAAAAACTGTCAAACAAGAAAATCTTATTGATAATACACGAAAAACTGGCGATGTTCTTCTTGGTGGTTTGAAAAATTTGAGCAAACAATACTCGCAATTAATTCAAAACCCACGTGGTCGTGGCACATTCTGTGCGTTTGACATGCCTACTGCGAGTGTTCGTGATAAATTTATTAGTCAAATGAGAAATGCTGGTAAATGAATAAGTTCGATTTGCTGATATTTGTATTTGATTGATTTGATTTGTCATAGGTATTCAAATGGGAGCATGTGGTGATGTTGCCGTTCGTTTTCGTCCAGCTTTAGTCTTTGCAGAGAATCATGCTAATATTGTCTTAGAAAAAATGCACAACGTAGCTAAGAACTTTTAAAACTTTTTGTTTTTGACTATTCGTTGTCGTTTATTTTAAACTGAATATCATTTAAAACCAACAAAAAATATAGATTTTATCGATATTGAGATTGTTTGATTCGTTTTAATTGTTGTTGAATAGCAAATTGTTGAATATTTGCTGGCAGATTACCATTAGGTAGAATGAAATTATCTTCAGGTTTCGTCGTGTCACCGAAACAGTCGAATGGACTCGAAGCATTCGTATAAAATCCATGAATGATATAGGCAAGAACAAGAACTGCAAAGATTAAACATAACATGCCAAGAATAATCGAACACTAGAGTAGAGATTGAATACGATCAAAATTCTATTTGATCATTATTATTTTTACCGTTCGCCAAATTTTCAGCGCATCAATCCATTGTTTATAGTGAATTTCAGGTACACGTATCCAATTGACAAAACTATCATTTTTTTTAAAGAAAATCAAACCCGATGGTCCATTTTGTTTGATGTATTCAGTGTCATATATAGCTGCTAAAGTAATGGAAGAGATTATACTTAAGATAAGTATAAAATGATATTGCACAAACATAGAATGATCAATGAATTTGAGAAAAGCGGGAATTTTTCATATATTTGATTTTATTGCCAAGTAATTCTGTAGTTTTGAATGTTTGTTTTATAAATGACAGAGAAAAAAAACGATTCATTTTTTGTGGAAAAGTGTTAAGTTATTTGACTCGAGCATAGAAGAAGAAGAAGACAAGCAGTGATCAACAGAGACATCTGTCGTTTGGTTTAAATAAATTGATACATATTTCGAAAATAAATTGAAATAAACTTGTTTTTAGAATTTTCTTTGGAATGAAAAAATAACTACGAATTTCGAATCATTAACCGTGACAATATATCTTTTGTGTGTGGATCGTCTAATCATCGTTTCATTATTTTTTGCATAGTTAGAATACGATAGGATAGGACGCATCCTAATCCAAAAGAAGAAGAAAAAAGTGCATGTTCATCTGTCATAGAGAACGATGTAATCATTTAGAAAAAGGTTGACTAAAAAAAAGAATAGGAAAATCTCGATTGATATGACTTTTAATTTTTGTAAATAACGAATTGGATTCGTAGTTATCTTGACTAAATAATAAACATTATTGTGAAATAACTAATTTTAGATTTTCAATTTTTGGTAAATAAAAATGGGTCGAAAGAAAAAGAAACAAACGAAACCATGGTGTTGGTATTGTAATCGTGAATTTGACGATGAAAAAATTCTCCTTCAACATCAAAAAGCCAAACATTTCAAATGTTATAAATGTCACAAGAAATTGTACACTGGTCCCGGTCTACAGATTCATTCCATACAAGTACGATAAACATGCATTTCTTTTCCTACACTTGGAATCTCTGTTTTCTCTAGGTGCACAAAGAAAATATCGATAAAGTACCGAATGCAATCAAAGGTCGAGATAACATTGAAATCGAAATCTATGGCATGGAAGGCATACCCGAAGAAGACCTACGAGAACACGAACGACGACTTGCTGGAAAAGATAAAGACGACACAGATACACCTGATCCTCCCAAAGCTGCTCCAGTATTACCTGTACCGCCTGTGCCAAATATGCCACCCTTGAATATGATGGCACCACCACCGATGATGCCTATGGCTTTTCCTGGTATGCCATTTGGAATGGCGCCTATGCCAGTTCCTATGATGCCTGTACAAATGATGACACAAATGCCACCACCCATGCCAATGATGCCACCCTCGAATCCTATGATGAATCCTGTTCCACCTCCTAATAAACCACTTTTTCCTAGTGGAGCTATTGATGTAAGATTTCGAGAAATCAGAGATAAAGAATTTTATTTATATATTTGAATTCTATAATTAGCTAAATAATGACGGTCACTCATCGAACTTGAATCCAATGGGAGGACTATCGACGAATAATGGCGTACCACCAGCTGATAATCGATCGAAAATAGAACCTGCAGCTGGTACAGCTAAAATCATTCATCCTGATGATGATATCTCATTGGTAAGTTCGATCGTATTTCGTTTATTTTTCATCAAATTTGATCATTTCTTTGAATTCTAGGAAGAATTTCGTGCGTCACTACCAAGATATAAACAAATATCTGCCCCACCACAGATTCAAATGCCGCCTATGCCTGCCGGCATTCCAATGCCTAATTTCATGCCTCGTATGTTCTACAGTTTTTCTTTTTTGTATTTAAATGTTTTCTTTTCTAGCTCCAATGCCAGGCGTACCATTTATGGGACCACCACCAGTCGGATTTCCGCCTATGGCGTTTAATGGACCACGCTTTTGACCATTCGAACAATGTACGTGCATGTTTCATATATTCTTGTTTTACTGTTTTTGTATCTCAGATAGACAGAAGGCAAAAAAATCGAGAAAAAAATTTTCAACGATATCATTTGCTCTCTCTCTCATTCTCACTCTCTCTCTCTCTCTCTCTCTCTCTCTCTCTCGTCGTTACATTTTTGTCATAATGAATGTCTGTTCTTCTGTATTCATGGATTGTATCATGTTTTGTTTCATTTTTGTCTCATTATACATACACCTTAATTCTATTGATCAAGTCGTTGAAGAGAGAATAAAAAAACAAACAAGAGATTTGATTCTATAAATATATAAATAGATGTAAACAAAAAATGTTCATGATTTTCTCTGACTTTTCTAGACTGCTCGTGCGACGACAGACATGTCAGGTCGGTCTTTCACACGACGCCGTGTCACAGTGACGTCATGTTAGCTTTGTTTTCCCTCGTGGAATTCATTTGCTGCTAGTACTGTCGAGCTGTAGAATAAGTCAGCCCCTAAGAGAGACGATTGAACTCTCTTGGTGACACTTTTTCACGATGAAAACGGCGATCGTTTTCTTTTCTTTTATTTCAATTAGATAAATGTATTTCGACATTCTGTAGATTTGATAAAATATAGAAGAAGAAAAAAACGATGACTACTTTAAAATTAGCATCACCTGCTACCACACGTATTGGTTTCATCGGCATCGGTGTTATGGGCACGTCCATGGCTGGACATCTTCTAAAAGCAGGCTATAAATTAAGCGTTTTTACTCGTACACCATCGAAAGCCGAACCACTTGCATCGTTAGGTGCTACTGTTTTGAAAACACCACGTGAAGTTGCACAACAATCTGATGTTGTTATTTCGATTGTTGGTTATCCGAAAGATGTCGAAGAAGTTTTACTCGATGATAAAAATGGTGTTCTCACAGGTTTCGAACCTGGCAAGATTTCGATTGATATGACAACATCGAAACCATCGTTAGCCGTACGAATTTATGAAGAATTCAAAAAACGTGGAGCTTTTGCTTTGGATGCTCCTGTTTCTGGTAGAGAAATGAATTGACTTGGCATCATTTGATTTTTCTTGTGCTCTAGGCGGTGATATTGGTGCTCGAAATGCCACACTTTCGATTATGGTTGGAGGCGATCAAAATGTTTTCGATGCTTGTCTACCCATTTTCAATGTTATGGGCAAAAATGTTCGATTGATGGGTGCTGCTGGTTTTGGTCAACATACCAAAATGGCCAATCAAATAGCGATTTCATCAGGCATGATAGCTATGTGCGAATCACTTCTCTATGCTCAACGTGTTGGCCTTGATTGTGAAAGTGTTATTCAAGTATTAAGTTCCGGTGCTGCACAAACATTTTCAATGTCGAATTATGGCCCAAGAATTTTAAAACGTACATTCGATCCTGGTTTTTATGTCGAACATTTCATCAAAGATTTAGGTATTGCATTAGAAGAAGCCAGTCGTATGGGTCTTATTTTACCAGGTTTAATTCAAACAAAAATGCTCTATGATATATTAGCTGCTGATGGTAAAGAAAAATTAGGCACACATGCTTTAATGTTAGCATTGGAAAAAATCAATGGTCTTAATGCTAAAAAAGAATAGGAATCAAAAATCATACTGTGTCTTTCTGTTTTTGATCATTTGTGATTTTGCAATATGAAGAAAATAAAAAAAAACCCGATGATTTTTAATTTCACGAAATAAATCACACAGTACTATTTCCTTCTTCCT
>Ga0209963_1001945_pt1 | contig 11122 bp, 8 predicted proteins | sample ThiBio_1000_biof_2_FD_183957 | JGI IMG/M metagenome (GOLD analysis project Ga0209963, IMG submission 183957) | Wastewater bioreactor microbial communities from Cape Town, South Africa - Thiocy_cont_1000_biof (SPAdes) | ecosystem: Engineered > Bioreactor > Thiocyanate-remediating >...
GGCCGCTGCTGATCGAGCTCGCCGAGGAGTGGAACGTCCCGGTGGAGAACCTGCTGTCGCCCGATCACCTGCGCCGGCTGCTGTGGGACTCTCCCGACCACACGGACGCGACAGCCGTCGAGGCCACCCTCGCCCAACTCGGTGCCAGGGTCTGGCAGCGCGACCTGGTGGTGCCGGTCATAGTCCAGAACTGGTGACCTGGGCCGCTTCCTCCGCCCGGGCGATCGCTTCGATAGCGAACCGCGCGAGTTGCTGCGCACTGAGGCCCTGCTCGTCGAGGAGTTCCGACCTGCTGCCCTGCGGCACGTAGCCTGGCGAGATGCCGAACTCGCGGATCCGGGTGTCGATCCCGGCGCGCTTCGCCTCCAGGGACAGCCGGGCCCCGAGCCCACCGACGACGCTGTTGTCCTCGATGGTCAGGACGAGGTCGTGCGCGGCGACCAGGCCCAGCAGGTCGCCGCTGACCGGCAGCGCCCACACCGGGTCGACGACCGTCGCACCGATCCCCTGCTGGTCCAGGCGACTGCCGACCTCCACCGCGACCGGGCACAACGCGCCGTAGCCGACCACCAGGACCCGCGGGTTGTTCGACTCCAGGAGCACGTCGACGTCGCCGCGGCGGCGGACGGCCGGCTGCGGCTCCGGCAGACTGTCCTTCGAGAACCGGATCACCGAAGGACCGTCGTCGATCGCGGCCGCCCTGCGCAGTGCTTCGTCCAGTCGCTGCTCGTCCCGCGGTGCCGCCAGTTGCAGGCCGGGCACCAATCCCAGGAAGGACGCATCCCAGATGCCGTGGTGGCTGGGGCCGTCCGGACCGGTCAGCCCGGCGCGGTCGAGGACGAAGGTCACGCCGAGCCGGTGCAGGCCGACGTCCATCAACACCTGGTCGAAGGCCCGGTTGAGGAAGGTGGCGTAGAGCGCGACCACGGGGTGCATCCCGCCGCGCGCGAGCCCGGCGGCGGCGGTGACGGCGTGCTGCTCGGCGATCCCGACGTCGAAGATCCGGTCGGGGAACAGCTTGGCGAACCGGCCCAGGCCGGTGGGGTGGACCATCGCGGCGGTGATGGCCACCACCCGGTCGTCCGTTGCGGCGATCCTGGCCAGTTCCTCCCCGAAGGCGTCGGTCCAGGTCCGTCCGCCCTTCACCAGGGCCTCCCCGGTCTCCTCGTCGATGACGCCGACGGCGTGGAACCGGTCCTGCTCGTTCTCCTCGGCCGCGCGGAAGCCCCGTCCCTTCTCGGTGATGCAGTGGACGAGCACCGGGCCGCCGAAGCCTCTGGCCTGGTGCAGGGCGAGCTCCATCGCACCGATGTCGTGGCCGTCGATCGGGCCGACGTACTTCAGCCCGAGGTCGGAGAACATCCCGTTGGGCACCAGCACGTCCTTGACGCCGGTCTTGAAGCCGTGCAGCAGCCCGTACGCCATCTGGCCGAACAGGCCGCCGTTGCGGGCCTTGTCCTTGATCCGGCGCAGCAGCCGCTCGTAGCGCCGGTCTGTTCGGATCGCCGACAACTGCTGGCCCAGCCCGGACAGCTGGGTGGCCAGGCCGCCGACGGTCGGGGTGTAGGACCTGCCGTTGTCGTTGACGACGATCACCAGCCGCTCGTCACCGCTGACGGCGATGTTGTTGAGCGCCTCCCACGCCATGCCCCCGGTGAGCGCGCCGTCGCCGACGATCGCCACCACGTAGCGGTCCTCGCCCTTCAGCCGAAACGCCTTGGCCAGACCGTCCGCCCAGGACAGGGACGTCGAGGCGTGGGAGTTCTCCACCCAGTCGTGCTCGGACTCCGACCGCTGCGGGTAGCCGGACAGGCCATGACGCTTCCGCAGCGTGGCGAAGCCCTGTTGGCGTCCGGTGAGGATCTTGTGGACGTAGCTCTGGTGGCCGGTGTCGAAGATGATGGCGTCCCGCGGGGAGTCGAAGACCCGGTGCACGGCAATGGTGAGTTCGACGACTCCGAGGTTGGGGCCGAGGTGGCCACCGGTGCGACTGACGCTGCTGATCAGGAAACCGCGGATCTCCTTCGCGAGTTGCTTCAGCTGGTCGCCGGAGAGCCTCTTGAGGTCCTCCGGACCGGAGATTCGGCTGAGCAGAGACACTCCTGGAGTCTACGTCACCGGCTCAGTGGCAGGACCGCAGCGGCGAGGTTGCCGCGGCGCGGACGCGTCCTGGCGGTCGGGCGACGCGAGCCGCTTCGTCTCGCACGCGCTCCGCTACGCTGACGCAATGACCTCCCCGGCGAGCCGCCAGCGATTCCGGCTCACGCGCTGGGTGGCCGCAGCCGACGTCGTCGACGTGTTCGTGTATGTCGTCGTGCTGAACCTCGCGGTGGAGTACCTGCCCGCGGTGATCACCGAGACCTTCACCCTGTCGCTGCTCACCGCAGTGCTGCTGAAGCTGGTGCTGGAGGTCGTGGTCGCGATCAAGGACCGCGTGAAGGCGCGGGTCAAGGCAGCCGCGGGGCCCGCAGGCAGGGTCGGCGGGGCTCTGCTGCTCTGGGCGCTGCTGGTGAGCAGCAAGTTCGTCGTACTGGAACTCGTCGCGCTGGCCTTCGGTGATCGGGTCAGCCTGGGCAACTTCTGGTCGGTCACCGGCCTGATCGTCGCCCTGATGCTCGCCCGTGCCGGCGTCCGGCGGCTCCTCACCGACGACGGGGACGCCGAGGCCGGCGAGCCGGAATGACCGGTGCCCGCGAGGCGTCCGGACTGCTGCCGGAAGAACCCGGGGTGTACCGCTTCCGCGACGAGCGTGGACGGGTCGCGTACGTCGGGAGGGCGACGAACCTGCGCGTCCGCGTCCGGTCGTACTGGGGCGACCTGGCCGACCGGCCCTGGCTGCGGCGGATGACCGGCCAGATCGACGCGGTGGAGGTGATCGTCTGCGCGTCCGCTCACGAGGCGGCCTGGCTCGAGCGAAACCTGCTGGAGCGCTCGCTGCCGCGCTGGAACCGGCTCCGGGGCGGAACCGAGACGCCCGCCTGGCTGGTCGTCGACGCCGGCCCCCGCTCCCCCGGCCTGCAGCTGGTGTTCGAGCCGCCGTCCGACCAGATGGCCGCGTTCGGGCCGTACCTGGGCTTCGAACGGACCAGCCTGGCCAGGGACGCCCTGCTCCGGCTCTATCCGCTGCAGCTCACCGGCTCGCGGCCGACCGCGGCCGACCGTGCCCTCGCGGAGGCTCGCGCGGTGTCACCGGCTGATCGCGAGGAGTTCGCCCGCAGGCTGCGAGCCGTCCTCGGCCGTGACCGGACGGCCACGGCGGAGGCCGCGGCCGGACTGCTGGCCGCGAGGGACCGGGCGGTCGCCCGGCTGGCGTTCGAGACCGCAGAGCAGGTGCACCGCGAACTCGCCGCCCTGGACTGGCTGGTCGCCGACCAGCGGGTCACCGGTTGCGTCCCGGCCGATCTCGCCGTCGTCGGCTGGGCGGACGGGACGCAGTTCTCGCTCACGGCCACGCTGGGCCGCCTCGACCGCTGGACGGTTCGGGAGGCCGACGAGCCGGCCGGTCGCGCCGCGAGCGCCCGCACCCCCGGGCACTGGCGGGAGTTCGCGCTCCGCAACGCCGAGCTCAGTGCCGTCCTGGCGGACGCCCAACGGTCGCACTGAGGACCGGGCCGCAGCAGCCCGTCCGCGCCAAAGTGTCAGTCGCTCCAGTACCACCAGGCCAGGGTCAGCGCTGCGGCGACGTCGAGGACGACGATCACCACGCGTTGCGCACGGCGCAGGGCGGGGGCGTACTCCCAGGTCACGCTGAGCAGCGCCGCAGCGGCCGGCACGAGGACGACCAGAGCCCACCACCACCACTGGTCGATCGCGCCGACTGCCACCAGGAAGGCCAGCCCGGCCACGGCGGCCGCCCACAGCCACGGGCCGAGCTTCACCATCAGCGCGGCCGGCAGCAGGGACAGCACGAAGCCGATGATGCCGACCCAGATCATCCACGCGAACTTGCAGTCGCCGAAGTCGTCCCCGGTGGCGGCCCGGCACGCCAGCGGCGCCACGGCGACGTTGGTCACGACGACGAGCAGTCCGGTCACGACACCTGCGAGCAGGCAGGCAACGTAACTCCAGGCCACTCGCGCCGACACCGGCATGAAGTCGGCCTCGGTGACCCGGAGCACCTGCGGGGCCGAGCGGGCCCTGCGCCTGGACACTACTTCGCCAGCAGCGACCGCAGGACGTACTGCATGATGCCGCCGTGCCGGTAGTAGTCGGCCTCACCCGGCGTGTCGATCCGCACGACCGCGTCGAAGGTGACCGGCTCACCGGCCCCGGTCGCCGTCACGCGCACAGTCGCCGGCGTCGTGCCCTCATTCAGTTCGGTGATGCCCTCCACCGAGTAGGTCTCGGTGCCGTCGAGTCCGAGCGAGTCGGCGTTCTGGCCGTCCGGGAACTGCAGCGGCAGCACGCCCATCCCGATCAGGTTGGACCGGTGGATCCGCTCGTAGCTCTCCGCGATCACGACCCGCACGCCGAGCAGTGCCGTCCCCTTCGCCGCCCAGTCCCGCGACGACCCGGAGCCGTACTCCTTGCCGGCCAGCACGACCAGCGGCGTCCCCGCGTCCGCGTAGGCGACCGCGGCGTCGAAGACGGTCGCGACCGGCGCGTCCGGCTGGGTGAAGTCGCGGGTGAACCCGCCTTCGGTGCCTGGAGCGAGCTGGTTGCGCAGCCGGATGTTGGCGAACGTGCCGCGGATCATCACCTCGTGGTTGCCGCGACGGGAACCGTAGGAGTTGAAGTCCCTACGTTCGACCCCGTGCTCGGTGAGGTACTTCCCGGCCGGGCTGTCGGCCTTGATCGAACCGGCCGGCGAGATGTGGTCGGTGGTCACCGAGTCGCCCAGCTTGAGCAGGACGCGGGCGCCGGCCACGTCGGTGACGGGGGCCGGCGTCGCCGGCATGTCCTCGAAGTAGGGCGGCCGGCGGACGTAGGTGGAGTCGTCCTCCCAGGCGAAGGTGTCACCGGTTGGTGTCGGCAGCGATCGCCAGGTGTCGTCGCCGGCGAACACGTCCGCGTACCGGGAGGTGAACATGTCCGCGGAGATCGAGGAGCCGACCACCTCGTCCACCTCGGCCTGGGAGGGCCAGATGTCACGCAGGTAGACGTCGCTGCCGTCCGAGCCCTTGCCCAGCGGTTCGGTGGTCAGGTTGATGTCCATCGTCCCGGCGAGCGCGTACGCCACGACCAGCGGAGGGCTGGCCAGGTAGTTCATCTTCACGTCGGGATTGATCCGGCCCTCGAAGTTGCGGTTCCCGGACAGGACGGCCGCCACGGCGAGGTCGTTGTCGTTGACGGCCTGCGACACCTCGGGGATCAGCGGACCGGAGTTGCCGATGCAGGTCGTGCAGCCGTACCCGACCAGGTCGAAGTCGAGGGCCTCCAGGTAGGTGTCGAGACCGGAGCGGGCGTAGTAGTCGGTGACCACCTTGGAGCCGGGGGCCAGCGAGGTCTTGACCCACGGCTTGCGCTTCAGGCCCCTCTCGACGGCCTTCTTGGCCAGCAACGCGGCACCGATCATGACGCTGGGGTTGGACGTGTTGGTGCAGGACGTGATCGCCGCGATGGTCACGGCCCCGTGATCGATGCTGAAGCTGGTGCCGTCGGCCAGGGTCACCGGCGACGGACGGGAGGGGCGGACCACCCGAGCGGAATCGCCCTCGCCGTAGGCGTGCGGCTCCGCCGACCCGTTCTCGCCGCTGCGGGTCGGGGAATCGGACGCGGGGAAGCTCTCGGCGACATGTTCGTCGTAGCCGGCGACGTCGTCGTCGACGTAGTCGCGCAGGGCCTCGGCGAAGCCTTCGCGGGCGTGGGCGAGCAGCACTCGGTCCTGGGGACGCTTCGGGCCGGCGATGCTGGGAACGACCGTGGAGAGGTCGAGCTCGAGGTACTCGGAGTAGCGCGGCTCGTGGTTCGGGTCGTGCCACAGGCCCTGGGCCTTGGCGTAGGTCTCGACCAGGGCGAGTTGCTCGGCCGGCCGTCCGGTCAGGCGCAGGTACTCGATCGTCGCCTCGTCGATCGGGAAGATGGCGACGGTGGACCCGTACTCGGGGCTCATGTTGCCGATGGTCGCGCGATTCGCCACCGGCACCTCGGCCACTCCCGGGCCGTAGAACTCGACGAACTTGCCGACCACCTTGTGCTGGCGCAGCATCTCGGTGATGGTCAGGACGAGGTCGGTCGCCGTCGTGCCCTCGGGCAGCTTGCCGCTCAGCTTGAAGCCGACCACTCGCGGGATCAGCATGCTCACCGGCTGGCCCAGCATGGCCGCCTCGGCCTCGATGCCGCCGACACCCCAGCCGACCACGCCGAGGCCGTTCACCATCGTGGTGTGGCTGTCGGTGCCGACGCAGGTGTCGGGGTAGGCCTGCAGCACCCCGTCGACCGTCCGCGGGAAGACCACGCGGGCCAGGTGCTCGATGTTGACCTGGTGGACGATGCCGGTGCCCGGGGGAACGACCACGAAGTCGTCGAACGCGGTCTGTCCCCAGCGCAGGAACTGGTACCGCTCGCGGTTGCGCTGGTACTCCAGTTCGACGTTCCGGGCGAAGGCGTTCGGGGTGCCGAACACGTCCGCGACGACCGAGTGGTCGATCACCAGCTCCGCCGGCGACAACGGGTTCACCTTCGCCGGATCGCCGCCGAGGTCGGCGATCGCCTCGCGCATGGTCGCCAGGTCGACGACACAGGGGACGCCGGTGAAGTCCTGCATGATCACCCGCGCCGGGGTGAACTGGATCTCGCGATCGGGCTCGGCCGCCGGGTCCCAGGAGCCGAGGGCCGCGATGTCGTCCGCGGTGATGTTCGCGCCGTCCTCGGTGCGCAGGAGGTTCTCCAGCAGCACCTTGAGGCTGAACGGCAGGCCCGCCGAACCGTCCACGGCGTCGACCCGGAAGATCTGGTAGGTCTGGTCGCCCACCGTCAACTGCTGTGCTGCCTGATAGCTGTCGATGCTCATGTGGCCTCCCGTTGCCGCGTTCACTCCATCGTCGAGACTAACCCACCGTCCCTGGGCCAACCAGCTTTGTCAGCCCCACCATCGGGCGCGGCAAGGCCCGCTGAACCGAAGTACCTGTCCCCGTCGGTTCAGTCCTGAACCGAAGTACCTGTCCCCGGCGGTTCACGCTGAACCGAGGTACCTGTCCCCGGCGGTTCAGTCGCCGCGAGGGGCGCGCGAGGTGGCGAGGTGCGTGCGGCGAAGGTCGCGCAACTCCTCGTCGCTCATCATCAGGTAGACCAGCCCGCAGTCCTGGGGGCCGGTGACGTTCAGCTGGCACAGCGTGCAGGGCTCACCGGGACGCAGCGGGCACCGCGGGTCCGGCGGCCGCCGCCCTGCGGGATCGCTGCTCATGCCGGCTCCAGGATCGCGACGCACTCCACGTGATGGGTCATCGGGAACAGGTCGTAGGCGGTGATCGAAGCCGGCCGGTAGCCGAGCTCGGACGCCGTCCGCAGGTCCCGACCGAGCGCGGCCGGGTCGCAGGCCACGTAGGCCACCGCCCGCGGTCGCCACCCCAGGACCTGGCGAAGCACCCGTGCCCCGGCGCCGGTGCGCGGCGGGTCGAGAACGACCACGTCGGCGCCACCCACCTGACCCAGCCGCCGGGCCACGTCCCCGGCCAGGAAGCGGGCCTCCGGGACGTTCCGGGCGGCAAGGTCCACGGCACGCCGATCGCCCTCGATCCCGGTGACCCGGCAGCCCGCGGCAGCCAGCGCTCCGGCGAACAGGCCGACACCGCAGTACAGATCGACCGCTGCCTCGCCCGGCTCGGGCCGCAGTCCGGCAAGAACCGCGTCGACCAGGACGGCCGGTGCCGCGCTGTGCGCCTGCCAGAAGCCGTCCACGGCCACCTCGTAGCCGCGTCCGGACGCATGCTCGACCACCGTGCGTCCGGCTGAACCGTCGGGACCTGAACCGTCGGGGACTGTCCCCGATGGTTCAGAACCATCGGCAGGCCGGGCCAGGAACTCGGCACCGCTGGCGGCCACGACGGCGAGCAACTCCGCTCCCGGGCTCCCGGCCGAAGCCGGCGCCGCGATCGCCGGGACGGCCAGTCGGCAGCCCTCCGCGGGCAGCGGCACCACCTCGGCCGAGCGGTGGGCCAGCAGCCCGGGGCGCCCGTCCGCGGCGTGGCGGTAGCGCATCCGCGTCCGCCAGCCGAAGGGTGAGGGCGGCACCTCGGCGACCTGTCCGGTGAACGCCACCCCGCCGAGGTGGTCCAGCAGGCCGGCGACCACCTGCCGCTTGAGCTCGCGGGTCCAGCCGGGCTCCACGTGCTGGAAGTCGCACCCTCCGCAGGTTCCCGCGATCGGGCACGGCGGCTCGACCCGGTGCGGGCTGGGACGGTGCAGGGCCGCGACGTCCCCGCGGGCGAAGCGCCTGGCCACCTCGGTGACCCGGACGTCAACCAGTTCGCCCTCCAGCGCGCCGCGGACGAAGACGACGAACCCGTCGTGACGGGCGACGAAGTGGCCGCCGTGGGCGACCGGACCTACCTCGACACCGCGCAGCAGGTCGCCGACAGCCGGGCTCACTCGCGTCGGGACGAGTCGCCCATGCTGCCCATCCGCACCCGCCCGCTCCCCGGCCGCCGCCAAGCCGCCGCCGAGTGCCGCTCGGCCCGGTCGTAGGCGTAGCGCGAGGAGGCCAGCTGGTAGGGCACGGAGGTCACCATGACCCCCGGCATGAAGTTCAGCCGGGTCCGCAGGATCAGCCCCGTCTGGTTGTGCAGGAGCTGCTCCCACCAGTGGCCGACCACGTACTCCGGGATGTAGACGCAGACCACGTCGCGGGGATTGTCGGAGCGGATGCCGCGGACGTAGTTGAGGAACGGCCCGGTGACCTCCCGGTACGGAGAGGCGATCACCTTCAGGGGCACGTCCAGGTTCTGGGCGTTCCAGGCGTCCACGATCTGCCGGGTCTCGGCCTCGTCGACCGCCACGGTCACGGCCTCGATGGCGCTGGCCCGGGTGGCCCGGGCGAAGTTCACCGCGCGCATCGTCGGCTTGTTGATCTCCTGCACCATGATCACCGCGCGCACCCGGCTGGGCAGCAGCCGCGCGTCCACCGGACCGACCGCCACCTCCTTGGCCACCTTGGCGTAGTGGTTGCGGATCGCCCGCATCAGGACGAACAGCACCGCCATCGCGAGCACCGCGAGGTACGCGCCGAAGATGAACTTGGACGCCAGCACGATCACCAGCACGATGCCGGTCCCGGTCAGTCCGATCACGTTGATCGCCCGGGAGCGCTGCATCCGGGCGCGGACGGACGGATCGCGCTCGGTCCGCAGGTGCCGCGTCCAGTGCCTGGTCATCCCGAACTGGCTGACGGTGAAGGACACGAACACGCCGACCACGTACAGCTGGATCAGCGCGGTGACGCTGGCGTTGAACGCCAGCACCAGTCCGACCGCCGCCGTGGCCAGCAGCAGGATGCCGTTGGAGTACGCCAGCCGATCACCGCGGCTGTGCAGCATCTTCGGCAGGAAGCCGTCCCTGGCCAGGATCGAGCCGAGCACCGGGAAACCGTTGAACGCGGTGTTCGCGGCCAGGAACAGGATGATCATGGTCGCCGTGATGACGAAGTAGAACCCGATCGGGAAGGTGTCGAAGACGGTCCGGGCGAGCTGGCCCATCGCGGTCTCGTGGGCGACGTCCGCCGGGACTCCCTTGGTGACGAAGTGCGAATGGCCCTCGGGGTCGATCAGCTTCAGCCCGGTCAGGTTCGCCAGGACGATGATGCCGGAGAGCATGGTGATCGCGATCGTGCCGAGCAGCGCCAGCGTGGTGGCCGCGTTGCGACTCTTCGGCTCCCGGAACGCCGGAACGCCGTTCGAGATCGCCTCCACCCCGGTGAGCGCGGCGCAGCCCGAGGAGAAGGCGCGAGCGAGCAGCACCACCATCGCGACTCCCGCGAACGGCTCGTAGGCGGGCGACCCGACGACGTCGTAGGCGGCTGTGGGCGCCTGCAGGTGCTGGCCGAGGCCGAAGATCCGGAACAGCCCCCAGATCGTCATGCCGAGCACGCCGAGCATGAAGCCGTAGGTCGGGATCGAGAAGAAGGAGCCCGACTCGCGCACGCCGCGCAGGTTCATCGCCATCAGGGTGACGATCACCGCTGCCGCCCAGATCCCCTCGTGGCCGGAGAGGAACGGCAGCATCGCCTTGGCGTTCTGGATGCCGGACGAAACCGAGACAGCGACGGTGAGGACGTAGTCGACGAGCAGGGCGCTGGCCACCACCAGTCCGGCGCTCGGACCGATGTTGACGGTGGCGACCTCGTAGTCGCCACCCCCCGACGGGTAGGCATGGACGGTCTGGCGGTAGGACAGGACGACCAGCAGCATCACCAGCGCGACGGCGACGGCGATCGGCCAGGAGAACGCGAAACCGGCCATGCCGGCCAGCGACAGGGTGAGCAGGATTTCATCAGGCGCATAGGCGACCGAGCTCAGCGCGTCCGATGCGAACACCGGCAGGGCGATCCGCTTGGGCAGCAGGGTCTCGCCGAGCTGCGCGCTGGCCAGCTTGCGCCCGACCAGCACCCGCTTGAAGATGTCGCCTGCTCCCACGTGGCGGAAGCCTATGCCAAAGGCCGGCAGGTGTCGCAGCCGGGCCGGGCCATCGACCGTCGTCAGGGCGGTGCCAGCGCGCCGGGCGCCCGCGTTGATAGTGTCTGCGGGTAGCGGTTCGGCGAACGGGTGTGGAGGCTAGGTGCACATCGTCATCATGGGCTGTGGGCGGGTCGGCGCCACCTTGGCCCGGGCGTTGGAGAAACGCGGCCACTCGGTCGCGGTCATCGACATCGTCGCCGACGCCTTCCGCCGGCTCGGACCGGAATTCCAGGGCAAGACCGTCAAGGGTGTCGGCTTCGACCGCGACGTGCTGATCCGGGCCGGCATCGAGCAGGCGGACGGTTTCGCCGCCGTGTCCAGCGGAGACAACTCCAACATCCTGGCCGCCCGGGTGGTGCGGGAGACCTTCCAGGTCAGCAACGTGGTCGCCCGCATCTACGACCAGGGCAGGGCCGAGGTGTACGAGAGGCTCGGCATCCCGAGCGTCGCCACCGTCCGCTGGGCCGCCGACCAGGTGCTGCGCAAGCTGCTGCCCGGAGGCTCGGAGCCGC
>Ga0209963_1001947_pt1 | contig 11115 bp, 6 predicted proteins | sample ThiBio_1000_biof_2_FD_183957 | JGI IMG/M metagenome (GOLD analysis project Ga0209963, IMG submission 183957) | Wastewater bioreactor microbial communities from Cape Town, South Africa - Thiocy_cont_1000_biof (SPAdes) | ecosystem: Engineered > Bioreactor > Thiocyanate-remediating >...
CTCAAACCGCGACGAACGCCATGCTTGGCGGCTTACGGTGAAGTTCTACCGCTCTCTCAACCGTTCGCGGCCCGCTTCTCCGCATCGCGGATCGCCTGCCAGATCTTGACCGGCGACAACGGCGTATCGAGCGTCGTGATGCCAAGCGACGCCAACGCGTCCATCACGCCGTTGGTGATGCAGGGTGGTCCGCCGATCGCGCCGGATTCGCCGCATCCCTTGGCGCCAAGCGGATTGGTCCGGCACGGCGCGGAACCGTCGAGCGTCACTTCGATCGCCGGCATATCGCTGGCGCGCGGAATGCAGTAATCCTGATAGCTCGCGGTGAGAAGCTGGCCATCCTGATCGTAGGCAACGGTTTCGTACAGCGCCTGACCGATGCCCTGCGCCACGCCACCATGCACCTGACCGGCGACCAGCATCGGGTTCACCGCGACGCCGACATCATCGACCGTCGAATAACGCACCACACGGGTCATGCCGGTCTCCGGATCGATCTCGACCTCGCAAATATGAACGCCGTTGGGCCAGCTCGGCCCGTCGACCTCGCCGGTGCTGTCGACGCTCAGCCGCGCATTCCGTTCCGCCTTCGCGATGTCGAACAAGCCGATGCGACGGTCAGTGCCCACCACGGTGAGCCAGCCGTCGCCGTATTCGATGTCCTCGACCGCGGCTTCCAGCAGATGCGATGCCTTCTCGCGCGCCTTGGCGATCATGTCCGCTGATGACACCGCAACCGCGGTGCCGCCGACAAACAGCGAGCGCGAGCCGACGCTGCCATACCCCTGTGCCAGATCGGTGTCGCCCTGCACCACGTCGATCTTGTCGATCGGAATCCCGAGCGAGGACGCGATCATCTGCGAATAGCTGGTCTCCAGTCCCTGCCCCATCGCCTGCGTTCCGGAATGCAGCACGACGCGGCCCTCGGCCGTCGCGTGCAGGCTGACCTTCTCGCTATGCGCACGGCCACCGGTCCACTCGATGTAGCTGGTCAGACCACGGCCATAGAGCAGACCTTTCTTCTTCGCGGCTTTCTTGCGCGCGGCGAAGCCATCCCAATCGGATTGTTCTGATGCGCGCTCGAGCATGTGCGCAAAGGCGCCACTGTCGTACACCTGACCTGCGGCGTTAGTGTAGGGCAGTTGATCCGAATTGATGAAGTTGACCTTGCGGATCTGGCGCGGGTCCATATTGAGTTGCCGCGCAGCGGCATCCATCAAACGCTCGACGACGAACACCGCTTCCGGCCGACCGGCACCGCGATAGGCCCCGACCGGCGCGGTGTTGGTCATCACCGCCTTGACGTCGAAATGGACCAGCGGAAGATCGTAGACGCCGGTGGCGACGAATGGCCCAAGCACCAGCGGAATGATGACGCCTGCGCCTGCGAGATACGCGCCGGTGCCGCCGAGCGAACGCACCCGATAGGCCAGCACCCGCCCCTTCGCATTGAGAGCGAACTCAGCCGTCGAGGTGAGATCGCGGCCGTGGGTGCCGCCGACGAATTCGTCGGTGCGGTCGCCACGCCAGCGCACTTTGCGATTGAGCTTCACGGCCGCGTAAGCAACGAGGCCGTCTTCCGGATAAAGGCCCGTCTTCTGTCCGAAGCCGCCACCCATGTCGCCGACCTTGACGTGAATGCTCTCTTTCGACCGCTTCAGGATTGCATCGGCGAGAATGTCGCGGGTCGACGTCGGCGTCTGCGATTGCACATGCACGACCAGCCGCCCCGATGATTTCTCGATCTCGGCGATAGTGCCGCGCGGCTCCATCGCGGACGGCACCAGCCGTTGACTGGCGACATCGAGCTTCACGACGTGCTTGGCGGTTGCAAAGACTTTTTCCACCTTGGCGGCATCGCCGTAGCTCATCGCCGCGACGATATTGTCCGGCGCCTCCTGCCACGCGCGCGGTGCGTCGGGCGCAATCGCAGCGACCGGATCGACTACCGACGGCAGCACGTCGTATTCGACGACAATGGCTTCCGTCGCCAGCCGCGCCGCATCCGGCGTCGTCGCAACCACCGCCGCGACCGGCTCGCCGGTGAACCGCACGACCTCATGCGCCAACAGCCGCCGCGGCGGCAGCAGCATCTCCGAACCATCAGGTCGCTTGAAGATCGGCAAGGTCGGAATGCTGCCGACATCGTCGGCGACCAAGTCCGCTCCAGTAAAGATCGCTTCGACGCCGGGCATCGTTCGCGCGTCAGCGCTGTCGATTGACACAATACGGGCATGGGCATGCGGCGACCGCAGCAGCACCAGCCACAACGCGCCGTCCGCCGGCTTGTCGTCAAGATATTTGCCGTGTCCCGTCAGCAGCCGCTGATCTTCCAGCCGCTTGACGGGCTGACCGGCGCCGAAGCGCATATTGGCTGGCAGAATGTTCATGCGAGAAGAACCTTCGATCGATAGAGGGCGCGAAACGCGCGAATGGATTCGAGAGAGCGAACCGGCCTCGATATGCTGTCGGTTCGCAGCAACAGTTATGCGATGTCGGACAGCACGGCTTCGATGACCTTGCGTTCGTCAGCGTTCAGCGGCGATTGCGGCGGGATGGGATCGCCGACGTCGTAACCTTGAATGCTCAAGCCGGCCTTGATGCAGGCGGCGAGATTGTATTTCGCGAACGCCTCATTCAACCGCCACATCCGACGCTGCAACACCAGCGCTTCGTCCCAGCGCCCGACCTTGCAGAGGTCGTACAGTTTGACGCTATCGCGCGGCGCGACGCAGGCCGGCCCCGCCATCCAGCCACGCCCGCCGATCAGCATCACCGCCGCCGGAATGTGCGCCGACGCGGCGAACACATGAATCTTGTCGCCGCAGCGATTCATGATCGACAACAAACGGCCGGTGTTGGTGGAGGCGTCCTTGATCCCGACGATGCGCGGATGCTCGGCCAGACGCGCGATGACGTCGAGCGTCAGATCAGAGCGCTGGAAGTTTGGATTGGTGTAGATCACCACCGGAATATCGACCGCGTCGGCTATGGCGCGGAAATAGGCTTCGACCTGCGCATCCTTGAGCGGAAAGTACGCTTCGAGAATGGCGAGGATGCCATCGGCGCCCATCTGCTGATAAGCCTGCGCCTGCGCCACGGCATCGGCGATCGCGGTTGATGCGACACCAACGATCACCGGCACCCGGCGCTGCGCTGCCTCGATGGTGGTCCGCGCCACGATGGCGCGCTGCTTGCCGTCGAGATAGGCGAACTCGCCGGTCGAGCCGAGCGGCGTCAGCCCGTGGACGCCGGCCTTGATCAGGTCGTCAGAGAGCCGCCCGAGTACGTCGGTGCGGATGCTGCCCGACGCATCGATGGGCGACACGAGATAGGGGAAAACGCCGTGAAAATCGGAATGCGGATTGGTCATGATGAGGGTTTTTGCGGGGAACACACGCCCTTCGTCAAGCACCGCGGCGGAATGGGTGGTTCCCACCGCTATCCCTTGATCGCCGCGAAACCCGCTTCGAGCCCGGCGATCAGATCGGCCTCGGCTTCCATGCCCACCGATAACCGCAGCAGGCTGTCGCTGATGCCGGCGACGCGCCGCGCCTCCGCGCCCATCTTCACGTGGGTCATGGTGGCGGGATGCGCGATCAGGCTTTCGACGCCGCCGAGCGATTCCGCCAGCGTGAACACCTCGATGGCCTCGACGAAAGCTCGCACCGCATCGGTGCCGCCCGTCAGTTCGAAGCTCAGCATCGCGCCGAACCCGGCCTGCTGTGTTTTCGCCAGTTCATGTCCGGGATGCGACGGCAGACCGGGATAATACACCGCGCGCACCAACGGATGCTTGTCGAGGAACGCGGCGATGGCGCCCGCATTGGCCTGCTGCCGCTCGACACGCGCGAACAGCGTCCGCACGCCGCGCAACGTCAGATAGGAATCGAACGGCGCGCCGGTGACACCGACGATGTTGACCCATTCCGCCAGCGCCTCGACGTCCTCCTTAGCGGCGGCGATCACCGCACCGCCGACCACGTCGGAATGGCCGTTGATGAACTTGGTGGTGGAGTGAACGACATAATCGGCACCGAACGCGATCGGCCGTTGCAGCGCCGGCGACAGGAAGGTGTTGTCGACCACCACCTTGGCGCCGACCGCCCTCGCCTGTGCCACGATGGCCTTGATGTCGGTCACCCGCATCAGCGGGTTGCTCGGCGTCTCGATCAGGATCAGCGCCGGGCGGCGCGCCATCGCCGCCGCCAATGCCGCCGGGTCTCCAAGATCGACCAGCGCCAGGTCGATCTGCCCGCACTGCTGGCGGGTCCCGAGCAGCCGATGGGTGCCGCCATAGCAATCGTGCGGCGCGATCACCAAGCCGCCCCGCGGCGCGCGCGACAGCACCACGTCGATCGCGGCCATGCCGGAACACACCACCACGGCCCCCGCCCCGCCCTCGAGCTTGGCGATGGTGTCCGCCAAAAGGTCGCGGCTTGGATTGGCGGTGCGCGTGTAATCGTAAGGGCCGGCCTTCTCATAGGCCGGGAACGCGAAGGTACTCGACAGGTAGATCGGCGGCGTCACCGAACGGAAGGCGGGATCGGTCGCAATTCCGTTGGCGACGGCCACGGTGTGGGGATCCCTGGGTTTCGGCATCGTCTTTCGGTCCTGATTGTAGCGTCACGAGCTGCAGGCGACCGATCCATAGGCCCGGCCCGCGCTGTTCGCGCGGCCTGTGTAGAGGCTTTCGGTGACAAAAGAAACCGGGGCGGCAGGGCATCGCAGCACGATCGCCCGCCTATTCCTGGAAATTGACCCAGTTCCGGTGTGCCGCTCAGTCGTTGAAGTGGCGGCCTTCCCTGACCTCGGCAACGTAACCGGCGCGGATGGCGAAATCGCCGAAATGCTCCTTGGGCCGCCGGTCCTTGGCATAGTGGCCCAGCACCTTCTCCAGAGCCTCAAGGATGGCCGGCTCGCCGACGTTCTCAAGATACATCTTGTTCAGCCGCTGGCCGTGAAAACCACCACCAAAATAGAGGTTGTACTTGCCCGGCGCGCGGCCGGTCAGCGCGATCTCGGCTATGTAAGGCCTTGCACAGCCGTTCGGACAACCGGTCATGCGGATGGTGATCGGCTCGTCGCGCAGGCCGTGCGCGTCGAGGATCGGCTCGATCTTCGACAACAGCGTCGGCAGATAACGTTCGCTTTCGGCCATGGCGAGGCCGCAGGTCGGCAACGCCACGCAAGCCATCGAGTTGAGCCGCAGTGCGCTGCCGATATTCAATCCCACCAGACCGTACTCATCGAGTAGCTTGGCGATGGTGAGTCGATCCTCCGGCGCGATCTCGGCGATGGTCAGGCTCTGGTTCGGGGTGACGCGGAAGGTTCCCTTGTGAACCTGCGCGATGGCGCGCAGGCCATCCATCAGCCGCAACTCCGGCGTGTTGATGACGCGGCCGTTCTCGATGAAGACTGTGTAGTGATGGCGTCCGTCATCGCCCTGTACCCAGCCCAACACATCGCCATTCGAGGTGAGTTCGAAGGGCTTCGCGGCGGCAAGCGATTGACCGAGCCGGCGCTCGATCTCGGCCTTGATCCAGTCCAGCCCCTTGTCATCGATGGTGTACTTGAAGCGGGCATGAAGCCGATTGACGCGGTCGCCGTAGTCGCGCTGGACCGACATCACCGCATCGATGGTCGGGATCAATTGTTCGACCGGAATGAAGCCGATCACATCGGCCAACCGCGGATAGGTTTCGGGCGCCTGATCGGTGCGGCCCATGCCGCCGCCGATGGCGACATTGAAGCCTTTCAACTTGCCGCGCGAGATGATGGCGATGAAACCCAAGTCTTGCGCGTAGACATCGATATCGTTGCTCGGCGGAATGACGAAACCGATCTTGAATTTCCGCGGCATGTAGGTGCGCCCGTAGAACGGCTCCTCGGGCTCTTTCACCTCGCCGGCTTCCTGCTGATACCAGATTTCGTCGTAGGCGCCGGTCTTCGGGATCGCGTGATCGCTGGCCTGCTTGGCCAGCGCATAGACCTCGGCGTGAATCGCCGACAGATGCGGGTTGATCGACGCCATCACGCCACGGGTATCGTCGCCGCACGCTGCACGCGTATCCAGCAGCACATCGCGCAAGCCCTGCATCAAAGCGCGCAGATCGGTCTTCAGAACGTGATGGAATTGAAAGGTCTGCCGCGTCGTCAGCCGCAACGTGTCACCGGCATAGTCACGCGCCAGCGCATCAAGCTTGAGCCACTGGCTCGCGCTCAGCACACCGCCCGGCAATCGCACCCGCGCCATGAAGCTGAAAGCCGCTTCCAGCTTCTGGCGACGCCGTTCGTCGCGAATGTCGCGGTCGTCCTGCTGATAGATGCCGTGAAACTTCATCAGCTTGGTATCGCTGACGGTCACCGCGCCGGTGATTGGATCGAACAGGCTTTCGTTGATGGTGCCGCGCAGTTGCCGGCTGTTGGCCTTCAGCGTCTCGTCCGGTCCGAGCTTGTCCAGCGGCTGCGAAAGGTCGCGACTGCGGTCCACCGTCGTTGCATTCGTCATGTCGGAGCCTCAGTAAACGTCGCGCTGGTAGCGATGGTCGCGCTGCAACACCGCGAGATATTCGGCGGCCGCAGCGGCGTCGCGGCCACTTTCAGTGGCGACGATATCGAGCAAGGTCGCGTGCACGTCCGGTGCGAGATGCGCGGCATCGCCGCAGACATAGATATGTGCGCCTTCCTCCAGCCACGCATAAACGTCGCGGCTGTTCTGGCGCAGGCGATCCTGCACATAGGCTTTCGGCGTCCTGTCACGCGAGAAGGCGACATCCATCCGAGTCAGCACCTTATCCTTCAGCAGGCCCTGCCATTCGGTCTGATAGAGGAAATCGCTGCGGAAATTGCGCTCGCCGAACACCAGCCACGAGCGTCCCGATGCGCCGCGCGCCTCGCGCTCCTGCATGAAGGCGCGGTATGGCGCGACGCCAGTGCCGGCGCCGATCATCAGGATCGCGGCATCGTCTTGCGGCAGGCGAAAATGCGGATTGCTCTGGATATAGACCGGCACCACGGCGTCCGGCGCGGCGTGCTCCGCCAGATAGCTGGAAGCAACGCCGGCGCGCGGTTGCCCGTCGAGATCGTAGCGCACCGTGCCAACGGTGAGATGCGCTTCGTCCGGAGCGGCGGCGAGACTCGACGAGATCGAATAAAGGCGCGGCTGCAACGGCCGCAGCCCGCGCAGCAGCGCATCAGCGCCGATACCCTTCACCGGAAACTGGCGGATGATATCGACGACATGATGTTCGCGCATGAAGGCCGACCGGGCCTCGGCCTGCTCCGGCCCGCGCAGACGCGCCAGTGCCTCGGCACCGCTCAGTTCCGCCCAATGATCGATGAAGCGCGGCGTCACCGCGCTCACTTCGAACGCCGACGACAACGCATCGCCAAGCGGCAACTGCTTTTGCTTGACAGTGACCGATGCATCCGCCGCGAGCCCGAGGCTGTTTAGCACAGCCTCGACCACCGCCGGATCGTTGCGCGGAACGACGCCGAGCGCATCGCCCGGCTCATACACCAGTCCCGAGCTTTCTAGCGACAGTTCGATATGGCGGGTTTCCTTGCTCGAACCGCGTCCGGTCAAGACGACGTTGTCGATCACCGTTGCGGAGAAAGGATTCTGCTTGTCGAACGCAGGGGCTTTGGCCTGCACGTCGACCGATGCCCGCGCGGTCGCCGGCGCAAGCGCCGGCGCTGTTTCCCGAGGCACGAGTTTCGCGACGACGGCCCTGATCCAGGCCGGCGCGGCTTCGTCGAAATCGACATCGCAATCGATGCGCGCTTCGAGCCGTGTCGCGCCGAGTTCTTCCAGGCGGCGGTCGATCCGCTTGCCGCCCTCGCAGTATTTCTCGTAGGTCGAATCACCCAGCGCGAGTACAGAGAAACGCAGGTCCGGCAGCTTGGGCGCCTTGCGACCTTCCAGAAATTCGAAGAACGCGACGGCGGATTGCGGCGGATCGCCTTCGCCGTGCGTACTGGTGATCACTAGCAGATCCTGCTCGTCCTTCAGCTTGCGCGTCTTGTAGTCGGCCATGTCCGACACGGTCGCGACGATGCCCTGTTGCTTCGCGGCTTCGACCACGGTCGTGGCGAGGCCACGACTATTGCCTGTCTCTGTGCCGTAGAGAACCGTCAGCGTTCGCGTTTCGATGGCCGGGGCCAACGGCTGCTCCGACTTCGCCCGCGCGAGTACCGCGACTTGGTCAAAGCCACCGGGGCCGCGCACCGTGGAGCCGACGCCCGCGAAATAACCGCTGAGCCACAACGCCTGCGCTGGCTGCAGCGAGACCGCGAGGTCATTGATCCGTTCCCATTGATCACTGCTCAGGCCAGGGCCCGAAAATTCCATCTTAGTCATCGCACTCAATCCCGGTGCCGTTCGGCGCTGTTCGATCCGCTCTGGCGCAGTGCAGATCATCGGACACGCGCCACCGTCGAAGACGAAATGGCAGCATTCACCGTTGTTCACGCGTGAATGTGCCACGGCCCAAATTCATCATTTTCCTTAGCAAAATCAATGAGATTGATATTTTACCAATCGTCCGCACGGCGTTCGAGTTGTTCTCATCCGATGCGCGCGGACAGCAGGAATCTTGCGTGCGCCGCTGAAACCGGTTCCGAAAGGCGCGACTCTGTCCATGACGCTGGAACGCCGGACACAAAAAAGCGGCTGACCGAATCCGGCCAGCCGCTTGCTTTCGTAAACGCGATAGATCAATCGCGCCTTATTTCTTGATCATCGGGCAATTGCCGTCCTTGAGCGGACGGAACGCTTCGGCGGCGGGAATGGTCTGCACCAGCTTGTAGTAGTCCCACGGCCCCTTGGATTCGGCCGGCGACTTCACCTGGAACAGATACATGTTGTGGATGTGGCGGCCGTCCTCACGCACCGTGCCCTTGCCGAACAGCGGATCGTCAGACGGCATCGCCTTCATCTTCGCGATGATCGTCGGACCGTCCGATGTGTTCGCCGCCGCCGCCGCGCGCAGATAATGCAGCGTGCCGGCATAGACGCCGGCCTGGATCATGGTCGGCCGCTTGCCGCCGGTCATCGCCGCGAAGCGATCGGCAAACTTGCGGGTGCCATCATTCATGTCCCAGTAAAACGCTTCGGTGAGGTAAAGACCCTTGGCGACGCTGAGGCCGATGGCGTTGACATCGGTGACCTGCATCAGCAGCGCCGCCAGTTCCTGACCGCCGGCCTGTAAGCCGAACTCGGACGCCTGCTTTACCGAGTTGATGGTGTCGCCAACCGCGTTGGCGAGCGCGACCACCTTCGCCTTGCTCGCCTGCGCCTGCAGCAGGAACGAGGAGAAGTCCGCCGTGCCGGTCGGGTGACGCACGCTGCCGAGTACCTTGCCGCCTTCCGCCTTCACCACGGCTGCTGCGTCGTGCTCCAGCGAATGCCCGAACGCATAATCAGCCGTGACGAAGAACCAGGTGTCCTTCTTGGCGCGTAGCAACGCTAAGGCCGTGCCGTGCGCCAGCGACCATGTATCGTAGCTCCACTGCACGGTGTTCGGCGAACACTTCTCACCGGTCAGAAGCGATGTGCCAGGGCCGGACGCGATGAACGCCGCCTTGCTGCCGCGCACGACTTCCTGCACGGCCAACGCGACAGACGAGAACGGCACGTCGAGAATCGCATCGACCTTGTCGACGTCGATCCAGCGGCGCGCCAGCGTACCGCCGATATCGGCCTTGTTCTGATGATCGCCCTGGATCAGCTCGATCTTGATATCGGGCTTTTCCTTATGGAAATCCTCAATCGCGAGTTTGGCCGCGGCGACCGAGCCCGGTCCGGTCGAATCCGCCGCGAAGCCGCTCAGGTCGGTCAGCACGCCGAGCTTCAGCGTATTGTTGGGAATTTCTGCCTGCGCGGCCCCCATCGCCAGCATAAGGGCAGCAGCGCCCGCGAGAAAACCAGTCGTCGATTTCAGCATTCCATCTCACTCCCGCTTTTGATTTTGTTGAAGTCCAGTCGAACGAACGGCTTCGCCTAACGGCGAAGGCCGCTCAACACCTCCTGCGCGACATCGATGCGGACAGTACCGCGCTCCACCAGCGCTTTCGCGACCGCATCGATCTCGTCTCCCACCGCACCCGCCATCATCGCGATGTTCTGCGCGTGCAATCCCATGTGTCCGGCCTGAATGCCGGTGGTGGCGAGCGCCTTCAGCGCCGAGAAGTTCTGTGCCAGCCCTACCGCCGCGATGATGCGCGCCAGCCGCTCCGCCGTCGTCACGCCGAGAATTTTCAAACACGCCTGCGCGGTCGGATGAATCTTGGTGGCGCCGCCGATCAGGCCGACCGCCAGCGGCAGTTCGATCGAGCCGGAGAGATTGCCGTCCGCATCGATCTCGTAGCGCGTGAGACTCGTGTAGCGGCCGCTGCGTGCCGCGAAGGCGTGGGCGCCCGCTTCCACCGCGCGGGTATCGTTGCCGGTGGCCAGCACCACGGCGCTGATGCCGTTCATGATGCCTTTGTTATGCGTCGCGGCGCGATACGGATCGGCTTCGGCGAACTGATAGGCGCTGATGATGCCGTCACGCACGCTCGCGCCACCGATTTCGTCGAGCGTCCATGTCGCATGAGCGCGCGCCAGTCGCCGGTCCGCCAGATTGGAGAGGATGCGCAGAAACACCTTGCCGCCGCTCCACGCCGCGATGTGTGGCGCGATCTTTTCCGCCATGGTGTTGACAGCGTTGGCGCCCATCGCGTCGCGGGTGTCCACGATCAGATGCGTGATCAGCATGACCCCGCCGAGAGTATCGAGAATTCGCACATCGAGATCGCGGAAGCCGCCGCCGAGCTTGACCAGCAGCGGATCGCAGTCGTCGCAGATGCGCTTGATCTCGTCGCGCTTCTCCAGCAACCGCAGCCGCGCCGCGTGCGGATCGGATACGCCGACCGCCTGCACCTGCGCGATCATCAAGGTGCCGGACACTGACGTCGTAAATCCGCGATCGTAGTTCTGCCGCGCCGCGTTGCAGACCGCCGCGACCACCGAGGATTCCTCGGTCGCCATCGGCACCAGAACGTCCTCGCCGTCGATCCGCAGATTGGTGGCAATGCCGATCGGCACATTCATCGTGGCGATGACGTTCTCGA
>Ga0209963_1001950_pt1 | contig 11068 bp, 10 predicted proteins | sample ThiBio_1000_biof_2_FD_183957 | JGI IMG/M metagenome (GOLD analysis project Ga0209963, IMG submission 183957) | Wastewater bioreactor microbial communities from Cape Town, South Africa - Thiocy_cont_1000_biof (SPAdes) | ecosystem: Engineered > Bioreactor > Thiocyanate-remediating >...
TGTGCCTGTCGTCGGCCATCCGATCACGATGTCGAGGACGCTTTCGCAAAGGAACGCTTCTGGTTTGGACGGAATTGTCAGATTGAGTTCGAAGAGGGCTGCTAATCAGCAGCCCTCTTGCGGCCGGAGATCATGGACGCGATTAGGTTTTCACGATGCTGGAAGCTCATGATCAGTACGCCGATGACGTGAGCCACGACGAGGCCAACGGTCAAATTGGCCAGGAACTCGTGGACGTGTTCGACCAGCTTGGAGCCCCAGAAGGCGTCCGTGGTCATCATATAGCCCGTGGCGCCCGTGCCGGCCAGCGCGATCAGGAGCGCGACGATCATCGCACCGCCCGCTGGGTTGTGCCCGATATAGCGGGGAGCTCTGAGCATCACGACGTCGCGAACATAGGCGAGGACTTCGCGCGGCAGACGAACGAAGCTAGAAAATCGCGCATGCCGCGGACCGACGAAGCCCCAGACGATGCGGGCCGCGAGGAGCCCGGCGATGACGTAGCCGGTCGCGATGTGCACCCGTTCGAGCTCGTCGCCGGTGGCGTAGGCGATCACGAAACAGGCAACCAGGGACCAGTGGAAGATCCGGACGAATGGATCCCAGACTTTGACCGTGGCCGGCGGCATCGCGCCGCCGGCTCCGATCATATTGCTCATGGTTCTCATTTGCGAACCGTCACATCTGGCCGATGATCCGGCCGTTGGTCGGGGCCACAGACAGCTCGACCCGGTTGCTGTTTTTGTCGAGCGTGTAGAACTCGCCGCAGACATTCTTGAGTTTGGCCTTCTGAACTTTGTAGCCTTGAGCCTCGACTTTGGCCTGCAACTGCTCCACCGGGAGCCACTGGGTTTCGGGGACCGACGTGCACGGCTTGCCGAGGCTGCCAGCTTGGGCGGCAGCTGTCCCAAGCGTCACGGCGGCAATGGTAAGGATCGCTATCTTGCGCATAGGTGTCTCCGGACAGTGGCCGGCCGCATCATGCGCCGGCAATGCGGGCAACCCTGCCAGAAGCGGCCTGACCGCCGCCTGTTGACCCAGGTCAGCGATTTGTCAGGTGACATCTGGCATTCATGTCTTTCGGAGAATGAGTTGTTTTCATGTACCTACGTCTGTGCCGAGTTCGTGCCTTGATCCTTGCGGTCGCCTTTCTGGCGGCGGACGGCGGGTTGCCGGCATTCGCTCGCGACCACGATGATGCACGACGGGCCGTTGAGGCCGGTGAGATCCGTCCGCTTACGGACATTCTGAATATCGTCAAGGGCAAGCTTCCCGGCGACATCGTCAGCGTGAAGCTTGAACGGGAAGCCAGTGCCTGGATGTACGAGTTGCGGGTCGTCGACGACAAGGGGCGGCTGTTCGAGATCCACGTCGATGCTCGCAGCGGCGAGGTCGAACGGACCAAGGAGAAGTGATGCGCGTGCTCGTTGTCGAGGATGACCAGCGGATCGCAACGGACGTCTCACGCACGCTTGAATCGTCCGGTTACGTGGTTGAAACGGTTGCGAACGGCGAGGACGCTTGGTTCCTCGGGGACACCGAGGACTATGGCGCCATCATTCTCGATCTTGGCTTACCTGGGATGGATGGCCTCGCGGTTTTGAAGCGCTGGCGCGCCAATGGACGCCACATACCTGTTCTCGTCCTCACTGCGCGAGGAAGTTGGGCCGAGCGGGTGGACGGCATTGACGCCGGCGCCGACGATTACCTGCCGAAACCATTCCGGATGGAGGAGTTGCTGGCGCGGCTTCGGTCCATCGTGCGGCGCTCAGCGGGGCATGGTTCCTCGGTAATAACCGCGGGAGAGATCACCCTGGACGAGCGGCAGATGAAGGTAACCCGACGAGGCGTGCCGATTGCGCTTTCGCCGCTTGAGTACAGGCTGATCGCTCATCTCCTCCGAAATCGAGGGCGGGTCGTCTCGCAGCAGGAGCTTGATGAGAACGTCTATGGTCACGGGGAAGAGCACGATTCCAACACGCTCGAGGTGCTGGTCGGTCGCGTGCGCAAGAAGCTCGGCGCTGATGTGATCGAAACGCGGCGCGGCTTCGGCTATCTGATGCCGGAGGCCCCGGCATGAACCGGCATTCGCTCAAACTGCGACTCGTCGCCGGCGGCCTCATGGCCATCCTGATCGCGCTTGCGGTTGCCGGTGGTGCGCTCATCGTTCTTTTCGAGCGTCATGTCTCACGCACCCTGGCTCAAGATCTCGACGTTCATCTGAAACAGCTTCTCGCGGGCATCGACGTCGACCCGCAAGGCAAGCTGATGCTAATGCAGACGCCGGTCGATCCACGCTTCGCCGAGCCTCTCTCCGGACTTTATTGGCAGATCGGCGATGACCGCGGGCAGCTTCTGCGCTCGCGTTCGCTCTGGGACTCCGTTATCGAACTCCCACCGGATCGGCTGAACCCTGGCGAAACGCACCAGCACGAAGCGTCCGGACCTGGTGGCCAGCGCCTGCTGGTCGCCGAGCGCGCCGTCACGCTTTCCGCAGATGAAAGACCGGTAATCATCCGCGTCGCGGTCGCCGAGGACCTCGCGAGGGTGTCGGCTGCGACCTCGGCCTTCGCCAAGGATCTTGCGCTCGCGCTCGTACTTCTCGGTTGCGTGCTGGCTCTTGCGACATGGGTCCAGGTGGGCGTCGGCTTGCGTCCACTGGTCACTCTGCGCCGCGGCGTGGCCGACATCAGAGCAGGGCGCATCCGGCATCTGCCGTCCACGGTTCCGACCGAAGTTCGTCCCCTCGTCGAGGAAGTCAATGCATTCATTGATGCGCAGGCGAGGGAGATCGAACGGTCCCGCGGCCGCGCCGCCGATCTGGCTCACGGACTGAAAACGCCGCTTGCGGCTCTTGCAGCGGATGTGTCGCGCCTCCGTGATCGGGGCGAGCGCGACATCGCTCGGGACATCGAAGCCGTCGGCGAAGCCATGGGCCGCCATGTCGACCGCGAGCTCGCGCGGGCCAGGGTTCGCGGGCGAACGCATGGCGTCCCCGCAGCGTCCACATCCGTGAAACCGCTCGTGGACTCCATCGTCGCGACCGTGTCGCGCACGCCCGATGGCGCGCGAGTGAGATTCGAGAACCTCATCGCCGACCATCTTTGCGTTCCGCTCGACCGGACTGATCTTGCCGAGGTTCTGGGTAATCTAATCGAGAACGCGGTCCGGCATGCCGCAAGATCGGTCCGCATCGCCGACGGAAGCCGATTATCCCTTGTCGTCGAAGACGACGGCGAGGGCATCGAACCGAGTCACCTGTCACGCGTGCTTGCACGCGGCGCTCGTCTCGACGAGCGAGGCAGTGGCGCGGGTCTGGGGCTTGCCATCGTGCAGGATGTCCTGGACGCGTACGGCTGGGGACTGGAGCTCTCCAGGTCGGAGCTCGGTGGCCTGAAGGCAGTAATCACTCCGATGTCCGAAAGCGACCGTTATCGCTGCAGAACGAAAGAGGGATCGTCAACCTCGGAGGCAACCCCGCCATTCAAAGTTTATCCCATCCAGAGAGATAGGATAGGTACATGATGACGAAGCAGTGCATCCACGAAATCCATGCCCAGATCGTCAAGCGCCTCGCGGAAAACCGCCATTGCCGCGTTATCGAGATGGTCGACGACGGCCACTCCTGCCTGGAACTGGCCCAGCAATTCCACGCGGTCGAGAAGGTGATCACAGAACCGAAGCGGAGGCTCATCCACCGTCACGTCGACAGTAGCCTCGACGTTGTGGTCAACAGCGGCTCCTCGAAGCTGACAAAGGATGTGCTCGTCGAGTTCAAGGCGCTCGCGCGCTACCTCTGACCGGAAACCAGCCGATGTCGCCTCGAAAGTCCATATTGTTGCTGGGTCTCGCCGCCGTCGTCGCGGCAGTCGCTTTCGCGGTCTGGGGACCGAAAGTGCTGACGCTGCGCAAGATGACGGGTCTGGTCGCGACGGAGGCGCCGCAGCAATTTGGGCCGCAGAAGGAGAAACGAAACCCTGTCATTCGGATGGACGAAGAACGGATCGCTTTGGCCAAGATCGAGCAGATCAAAGTCGGCCCGGCAACGATGGCGACGAGACTGTCGGTCCCGGCCGTCATTGCGCCCGATGCCAATCAGGTTGCCCACGTGTCGGTAAAGCTGTCAGGAACCGTCGCCGAGCTCCGCAAGAACATCGGCGACGAGGTGAAGAAAGGCGAGATCCTTGGAGCACTGGAGAGCAGGGAGGTCGCCGACGCGAAAAGCGAGTACATGGCCGCGCGACTGTCGAACGATCTGCAGCAGGATCTGACGACTCGCGATAAGGCTGCTTGGGGCAGCAAGGCGATCCCCGAGCAACAGTACATCAGATCGCGCAACGCCGCGTCGCAGACGGCTATGCGTCTCGACATCGCTCGGCAAAAGCTGTTCGCGCTCGGGGTCGACGAAAGCGAGATTGTCGCGATCCCACAGGCGCCCGAGGGAACGCTGAGGCTTCAGAACGTCCGTGCGCCAATCTCCGGACGGGTGGTGGAACGCAAGGTCGACCTCGGGACCGCTGTCGGTAGGGACAATCTGGAGACCGAGCTCTTCGTCATCGTTGACCTCAGTAGGGTCTGGGTCGAGATGGCGGTCAATTCGTCTGACTTGCCTACGGTCCGCGAAGGGCAAAGCGTCGCGGTGTCCGTCCGCGGCGGCAGCGTAGGAACGGGCAAGATCATCTTCGTTAGCCCGTTGCTTGACAAGGACACGCGGGCGGCGCGCGTCGTGGCCACCCTGAATAACCCGGATCGACTCTGGCGTCCCGGATCGTTCGTGACGGCGGCCATTACCGTGGACTCGCGCCCGGTCGCTGTGGCGGTGCCGGCGGTCGCCGTGCAGAGCGTGAACGGGCGCAACGTCGTCTTCGTGCGGACTGCCGAGGGATTTGAGAAGCGGGACGTGGTGCTCGGTCTTCGCGACGATGGGATGGTTGAAGTGACGTCCGGACTTGCAGCTGGCGAAACGATCGCGTCTTCCAACACCTTTCCACTGAAAGCCGAACTCTCCAAACCAGGCGTCGAGGAGTGAGATGATCGCGCGCATCGTCGATTTCTCGGTCAGGCGCCGATGGCTGGTTCTGCTGGTCACTTTGGTTGCTGCGGTCACCGGACTCTGGTCGCTGACCAGGTTGCCGATCGACGCGGTTCCAGATGTGACCAACGTCCAGGTGCAGATTAACGCGGTAGCGCCGGCGCTGACGCCAGTCGAAATCGAGAAGCAGGTCACGGTCGCGCTGGAAACGGCGCTGGCCGGCATACCTGGCCTGGAGTCGACACGCTCCTTTTCGCGGAACGGTTTCGCGCAGGTGACCGTCGTGTTCGTCGACGGCACGAACATCTACTTCGCGCGACAACTCGTCGCCGAGCGCATCAACGATGCCAAATCCTCGCTACCCCCGGGCGTGGAGGTGAAGATGGGGCCGGTCTCGACCGGTCTCGGCGAGATCTACTGGTGGGCCGTCGAATACGAGAAGCCCGGCGCTACCGAGCCCGTTCGCGACGGCCAGCCCGGCTGGCAGAGCGACGGCAGCTATCTGACGCCGGAGGGCGAGAGATTGACCGACGACTTCCGCCGGACAGTCTACCTCAGGACGGTACAGGATTGGATCGTCCGGCCGCAGATGAAGACGGTGCCCGGCGTGGCCGGCGCCGATGCGATCGGCGGTTTCGTCAAGCAGTATCAGGTGCAGCCGGATCCAGCGAAGCTCGTCGGCTACGGCCTCTCCTTTAAGCAAGTCATCGACGCGATCGAAGCCAACAACGCCAGCCGCGGCGCCAACTACATCGAGCAGAACGGCGAGGGCTACGTGGTCCGCGCTGCCGGGCGCGTCGAGAACGTGGAGGACATCGGACAGATTGTCGTCTCGACCCGGAATGGGGTGCCGGTACGGATCAGGGACGTCGCCGATGTCATCATCGGGAAGGAGTTGAGATCCGGAAGCGCCAGCGTAAATGGACGCGAGGTCGTGCTCGGAATAGCCCTGATGCTTATCGGGGAAAACAGCCGCACCGTCGCCGCCGCGGCGGACGCCAAGATCAAAGAGATTACCAAGATGCTACCACCGGGCATCCACGCCCGAACGGTGCTCAACCGCACGCAACTCGTCGACGCCACGATCCACACCGTCGCGACCAACCTGGCCGAAGGCGCGCTGCTGGTAATCGCCGTGCTGTTCCTGATGCTCGGCAACTTCCGCGCCGCCCTGATCACGGCCTGCGTCATTCCGATCACGATGTTGCTAACTGCGACGGGCATGCTGCGGGGACACATCAGCGCGAACCTGATGAGCCTTGGCGCGCTCGACTTCGGCCTGATCGTCGACGGCGCCGTGATCATTTGCGAGAACAGCCTCAGGCATCTCGCCGAGCGGCAGGTGGCCCTCGGGAGGGCGCTTTCGCGCGACGAACGCCTCAAAACGATCACCGCATCCGCTGTCGAAATGATCCGGCCCACCGTCTATGGTCAGCTCATCATCATCCTCGTCTATGTTCCGCTGCTCACCTTCTCCGGCGTGGAGGGCAAGACGTTTGAGCCGATGGCGCTGACGGTGATGATCGCGCTGGCCATGGCCTTCGTGGTCTCCCTGACCTTCGTCCCGGCCGCGACAGCGATCGTCCTGACGAGGCCCGTGAGGGAGAGCGAGAACTTTCTCGTCCGGAGGTTGAAGGATGCCTACGCGCCGATTCTGTCCCGAAGCATTGCGAAACCCGGCTTGGTCATCATAGCTGCGGCCGTGCTCTTCGCTGTCTCGCTCGTTCTGTTCTCCCGCCTGGGGCAGGAGCTCACGCCGACGTTGGATGAGAAGAACATCGTCATGGAGGTGAAGCGCATACCGAGCACCGCGCTGGGCCAGGCCCAAGCCATGCAGCTCGAGATCGAGAAAGTGATCAGCAAATTCCCTCAGGTCGCGTTTGTGTTCTCGCGAACCGGCACGCCGGACCTTGCGGCCGACCCGATGCCGCCCAGCGCGTCAGACACCTACATCATCGTCAAGCCGCAAAGCGACTGGCCCGATCCCTCGATGACGAAGGATGATCTCATCCACGCGATCGAGTCGGAAGCGACCAAGCTCCCCGGCAACAAGGTCGGCTTCTCGCAGCCGATCGAGATGCGCTTCAACGAGCTCATCGCCGGCGTTCGCGAGGATATCGGCGTCAAGGTGTTCGGCGACGACTTCTCGGAAATGCAGTGGACCGCGGCGCGCATCGCAAACGTCCTGCGGAAGATCGACGGCGCCGAGAGCGTGAAGGTCGAGGAAACCAGCGGGCTGCCGTTCCTGGAGATCCGGATCGACAAGGCCGAGATCGCGCGGCGCGGCCTCAATCTCGTAGACGTCCAGGATCTGATCGAGACCGCCGTCGGTGGACGCGCGGCGGGACTGGTGTTCGAGGGAGACCGACGCTTCCAGATCGTGGTCCGGCTGAACGACGCGCTGCGCAACGACATCTCCGCGCTTAAAAACCTCCCGGTGCCGTTACCGCACGCCAATCCGAACGCGCCGGCTCCGACCGTGCCGCTGCGCGCGGTCGCAACGTTCGAGCAAACGGAAGGGGCCAACCAGATCAGCCGCGAGAACGGCAAGCGGCGCGTTGTCACCACCGCCGAGGTCCGCGGGCGAGACATCGGGTCGCTGGTCGCTGAGGCTCAGGCGAAGGTTGCGGAAGAGGTGAAGCTGCCGCCGGGGAGCTACTTGGTCTGGGGCGGGCAATTCGAAAACTTCTCAGTCGCGCGCCAGCGGCTCGCGCTTGTCGTTCCCGCATGCTTCGCCATGATCTTACTGCTCCTCTTCGGCGCCTTGGGGTCGGCGGGCGATGCACTCCTCGTCTTCAGCGCCGTGCCGCTCGCGCTGACCGGCGGGATTGCCGCGCTGTGGCTGCGCGGCATGCCGTTCTCAATATCTGCCGCGGTCGGCTTCATCGCTTTGTCGGGTGTGGCGGTACTCAACGGTCTGGTGATGTTGACCCAAATCCGGTGGCTGATCGATAGCAGCGTGCCGCACGTCCAGGCAGTCTACGACGGAGCGCTAACGCGCTTCCGTCCTGTCGTTATGACAGCCCTGGTGGCGTCGCTCGGCTTTGTGCCTATGGCACTGGCAACGGGGACAGGCGCAGAAGTGCAGAAGCCCCTTGCAACCGTCGTCATCGGCGGACTGTTGACTGCAACAGTGTTGACGCTTGTGGTGCTACCGGCGCTTTATGCCCGTTTCGCGCCCCGACGCTCGGAATTGGATAACGCGAACGAAATTACGATGAGTCGCGCAGCTGAATAGATTGGAGCTTTCCGTGCTTTCAATTCTTGAGAACCTACCGTCATCTCTTTGCGACATAGGTCATTGCGTTGGCCGGGGGTTGATGACAGTTGCGGTTGGCCCTGCTGGCCCTCAAGATGGCAGGCAACAAGGCGCGCGCTCGAAGCAGCATGTGCATATCTTTATGAAAAATTCTCTTGGTGGAGGACCGAATGATCGTCCGCATCCTCTTATTGGCATATTCTCTTCTACTTGCGAGCGAGCTGCCGGCGGCATCCCAACAACCTAAGGATGATCCCTGGAATCCTCAGCACATAGATGCACTGCCGCCCGACATCCGTCACTATATAGCGGCAATCTGCAAGGGACCGGCCAAGGCGCAGCATGATTTTGCGACCTATTCTACAACCGAGAGACGTTGGCGAATAAACTTCGAATATCTTCGACGCGATGGTCTCCGTGATTTCCGACGAGGCCACCAATGCCTCGACGTAGATTTTATCCAGGTTGGCTCACGGTTCCGGCTTGCCTCGAAGCAATACCGTGAATGCGGCTTCTGAAGCGGAGCCGCATCGCGTCGGTTACGAAACGATTACGCTGGCATACCAATCCTTCCCTGTCCGGATTGGACCGCAGAGTTGATGGTCAGAGATGTAGTCCGGGCAACGATGCGCCGTCCTGCCGGCTCCTACCCACAAACCGCTTGGTGACCGTCCGTGCGATAGCCGTGGGCGTTTCATTGGGGATCGGGAAGTACAGGCGCGTTGATTTCGCACGGAATATAGGTGTCGGTAACGGCCGCGTCGCGCGGCCCATAGAGGAACTTTGCATCCCAGATAAGGGTTTAGCGACAGTTCATCGATGGCAAGTAGCTCCATCATCTGCGGCGCCCATTCGTCCTCCTTCGCAGTGCTTGGAACGAGGGGGCGTCGGGCCCGTGCATGATCCGCGGGGCCGGGCTGCGCCTCAGACGAGTTCGGACCTTCTGGCGGAGGTTGGATCAAAGCCTCGATCAGTTGGTGTCCAAAGCCCGCGAGCTTCGACCCGCTCATGTAGCAGCGGATCATCCCATCGGGCAGGCGGGGTTGATACGGCTGATTGATAATGCAGCCATCCCAGCCGAAGTATGGTTCGCATCGCGCGATGAAAGTATCGAGCGGTATGAAGGCAAGGTCATTTAATCCTCCCCCCGCTCCGGCGGGGCTCTACTGGATCCGATCCCATATAAGCTTGGGATGTGATAAGCTTGGGATGTGCTAAGCTTGGGATGTGCGTGTTTTCTCTTTGGATTAGTGGGGAGAAGGGCGACATGAAAAGCGACAAAAAGATCGAAACGGCGCTGGGAGCTTTCCTAATCCTCGCCACGCTGATTGGCGTCATAGCGATGTTGTCGGCCGTTCAAAAGGCGGATCACGGGACTTCTGATATGCCCGCAAATGCTGACAGCGTTAAAAACTGAGCGGCATCTGCCACAAACCAGCGGCCTCTCTCTTCGGCGGACCTTCTATGGCCCCAGATCGCCGGGAAGTTTGCCGCCGATCGGACTCTCAAGCGCAACGCATCTTCGTTGGCAGGAAATTAAGTTTGGATTGCGAGTCTGTTGATGAAATCCGACGCTTTCCCATAATGTCGGAAAAGTGATCAAGAGCCATGAACCCAATCAGAGGTATTGACGGAACCAATTGGCCCCGTTGGTGTTGAGCGCTGAAATGCAGGGTTCCTGCCACATTCTGGTGGAATCTCGCGCAGTCAGAAACACGCGCGGGCATGGCCCGATACCCCAGGAGCGGACGAATACGGGTCCGTACTAGGCGGTTGGCGGTAAGTACGCCGACGGCTCGATTATCAAGTTTAGGGTCCTGACGGTAACAGACCTCGCGCCGGGCGAACGCACCGGAGGAGACGCTGATGAGCTGGGTACTGGACCTCGTTAATCCTCGAGAGCGCAAGTGGGAAGAGTTCTACCGCAATCGGTGGTCCCACGATAACGTCTTCCGCAGCACGCATGGCGTGAACTGCACCGGTGGCTGCTCCTGGGCGATCTACGTCAAGGACGGAATCATCACCTGGGAGATGCAGCAGACCGACTACCCGCTCCTCGAGCGCAGCCTGCCTCCTTACGAGCCTCGTGGCTGCCAGCGCGGCATCTCGGCCTCCTGGTACGTCTACAGTCCGATCCGGATTAAGTACCCCTACGTCCGCGGTCCACTTTACGACATGTGGAAGGAGGCGAAGGCCTCGCATCCGGATCCGGTGCAGGCTTGGGCCTCGCTGGTCGGAGACGAACAAAAGCGTCTGCGCATGCAGAAGGCTCGCGGCAAGGGTGGTTACCGTCGCGCCAAGTGGGAAGAGCTGGTCGAGCTGATCGCTGCCGCCTGTTTGTACACCGCGCGCAAGCATGGTCCGGACCGGGTGATGGGCTTCTCGCCAATCCCTGCGATGTCGATGCTGTCGTATGCCGCAGGATCGCGCTTCCTGCAGCTCTTCGGCGGCGTGAACATGAGCTTCTACGACTGGTACGCCGATCTGCCGACGTCGTTCCCGGAAATCTGGGGCGACCAGACCGACGTGTGCGAAAGCGCCGACTGGTACAATTCCAAGTTCATTGTTTCGATGGCGTCGAACCTGAACATGACGCGTACCCCGGACGTGCACTTCATCTCGGAGGCTCGCACCGAGGGGACCAAGTTCGTGGTTCTGTCGCCGGACTTCAGCCAGATCGCTAAGTACTGCGACGAGTGGATTCCGATCCAGGCGGGCCAGGACACGGCGCTGTGGATGGCGGCCAATCACGTCATCCTCAAGGAATACTACATCGA
>Ga0209963_1001956_pt1 | contig 11051 bp, 10 predicted proteins | sample ThiBio_1000_biof_2_FD_183957 | JGI IMG/M metagenome (GOLD analysis project Ga0209963, IMG submission 183957) | Wastewater bioreactor microbial communities from Cape Town, South Africa - Thiocy_cont_1000_biof (SPAdes) | ecosystem: Engineered > Bioreactor > Thiocyanate-remediating >...
GCACAGCGCCGGACCTCGGCACCATCACGCTGGCGGCGAACCCGTCCCGGGTCACCGGCGTAGCGCGCTCCGCGGGCGGCCCGCTCCCCGGAGTGGACGTGACCGTGCTGATCTGGGACGGAAGCGCGTTCGTCCCCTACGCCTCCGGCACGTCCGGCACCGACGGCGGGTTCTCCGTCGCCGTCGTCCCGGGCGCCTGCTTCACCGTCCGCGCCGGCAAGGACGGCTACGCCACCGGCTCCGCCGGCGGCAGCCTGCCGGCGACCTGCCCGGGCGCCGGGACCCGGCTGGCCGCGTCGCCGGGAGCCGCGAACGAGATCGGGGACGTGCTGTGCGTCCGGCTGTTCACGGTCACCGGCTCGGTCGCCAGCCGGTCCGGCACCGCGATCGCCGGCGCCGTCGTCGAGATCTATCCGTCCGGGAGCAGCGAGCCCGCCGACCTGGTCGACTCCGCCCACACCGACGAACGCGGCGACTTCACCACCGCGCTTCCAGCCGGCACCTACGACGTCCGCTACTCCGGAACGGACGTGCCGTTCACGCCGGTGGTCGTCCCGGTCACGATCTCCGTCGCCACCAGCCTCGGCACGATCCGGGTCGATCCGCAGCAGGCGCTGTCCGGGCAGCTCCGCTCGGCGGCCGGCCCGCTGGCCCGGGCGACGGCGACGCTCTACCGCCAGTCCGGCGACGACCTGCTGCAGAGCGGCCGGGCCGTCACCGGCGCCGACGGTGCCTACGAGTTCCCCGTCGTCAGTCCTGGCGTGCACTACGTCCTGCGGTTGTCCGGACACGGCTTCGCCGACGCCTGGCGCACCGGCGTGATGCCGACGGGCAGCCGGGAACTCGACCCGACCAGCCTGGACGCGTCCCCGTCCGACCTCGGCGCGGTCGCCGGCCAGCAGTTCCCGTTCTGCTCCGCCACCAGCCTGCCAGCCGCGGACGACAACGCCAGCGCCGCGGTCTCGCTGCCATTCCCCGTCCGCCTGTTCGGGACGAGCTCCACCAGCCTCTACGTCAACACCAACGGCAGCGTCAGCTTCACCCGTCCGCGGGCCGCGTTCCTGCCGTCCCAGCTCACCGGGGCGACCGGCGTGCCGATGATCGCCCCGCTCCTCGCCGACGTCGACACCTCGGCGCCCAGCGACCGTGAGGTGAGCTTCGGCGCCTCCGCCGATGGCACCACGTTCTGCGTCCAATGGGCCGACGCCCGGCAGTACGGCGGGGACGCCCGGGACACCTTCCAGCTGCTCCTCACTGCGCGCGGAGGCAACGGGGACGTCGATCTGACCCTCAACTACGACCGGCTCACCTGGGACACCGGTGTAGCCGTCGGCACGCCGGCGACCGCGGTGGCCGGCTTCACCGACGGCACCGGCGTCGCGGGCAGGTACGTCCGGTTCGCCGGCTCCGGGGCTCCCGGGCGCCTGGTGGACGGCGGCGCCAACGCCCTTGTGGCCGGCAGCCTGGGCACCGGACTGGAGCCGCCCCGGCCCGGGCGCTACGTGATCCCGTTCCGCGGTGGGGACACCGCCGGCTTCGGCACGCTGACCGGCGTGGTGGCCGGTCCGGACGGGTCCGCCGGTGGCCTCGTGGTCAGCGCCTGCAGGGACGTCGGAGCCGAGCCGAGGTGCTCCACGACGATGTCGCGGAGCGACGGAGGCTTCAGTTTCGTCGCGCTGCGGGCCGCGACCTACCGGCTGCGTGTCGTCGGCGACCAGGAGCTCGAGGACGACCCGGCCACCGTCCTGGTGGCCGCGGGAGCAGGGGCGGACGCGGGCACGCTGCGGGTCCGTCCGGTTCCGGCGAGCCCGTCGCCGACTCCCGAGGAGTCGCCCAGTCCCGAGCAGTCGCCGACTCCGGACGAGTCGCCGACGCCGAATGAGTCGCCTACGCCGGACGAGTCGCCGTCCCCGTCCCCGTCGCCGAGCCTCCCGGCGACCCCGCCCGTGGCGGAGCCGCCCGCTCTCCCGCCCTCGAGCGCGTCCCCGTCGCCGAGCGCGCCGCCGGCCGTGGTGGCACCGGCGAAGAAGCTGACGAAGACGCCGACCCCGACGATCTCCGGCACCCGCCGCGTCGGCCGGACCCTGAAGGCCAAGCCCGGCACCTGGCGTCCGGCAGGGGTGAAGCTGAGCTACCAGTGGCTGCGGACGGGCAAGCCCATCACGGGGGCGACCAGGTCGAGCTACCACCTGAAGAACGCGGACCGCGGCCACCGGATCCGGGTCAAGGTGACCGGGCGCAAGGCCGGCTACACGACCGTCACCAAGGTCTCCGCCGCCACCGCGAAGGTGAAGCGCCGGTAGGCCGGCGTCCGGCCCAGCGCCCGAGAACTGGGGACGGCGGCGTCCGGCCGGTTGCTCGTCCCGGTGTCCCGCACGGCGAGGCCACCGGCTGGGCCGTTGCTCAGCGCTCTCGCGTTGTCCGGGGGGCGGCGTGGCCTGGCCACTGTCCGGCCACGGCGGCTGAGCGAGCCGCGACCGCCCGTCCAGGAGCCGGCCCGGGTGAGGCGACCCGGTCGCCGACTGGCCGGCCGAGCGGCCGGCGACGAGGGCCCGGGACGTAGCCGCGATCCTGGCGGCGCCGCTGGCCGGGGTGTGCTCCGGCTGGCCGGACCCGGCCCGGAGGCTGCTCAGGATCCGGTTGGGGCTTGCGTGCGGCGGCCGCTCGCGGCAGGCTGGTGTCACCCGCTCGGGGGACAGCGGGCATTGCGGTATCGGGGGAACTGCCATGGAGATCGCCAACCCGGTGGGTACAGCGCTGAAGGGTTTCGCGCTGTTCTGGATGACCGGCCTGCTCGGGCTCGCGTTCGCCATCGGTACCGCCCAACCCACTCATGCAGAAGGCGCCAGTCCGGTGCCGGACGTCGTCGCTCCGGTGCGCGTCGACCCGGCGCGGTGACGGCCCGCTGACGATTCCGGCGGGGGTCTGCGTCCGAGGGGGAGTCTTCCACTATCCTTGGTGGTTACCGGTGCGAGCCGGGAGGTGACGGGGGGTCGCCAGTGGTCGGGGGACACGCTGGGGGGAGCGCGCTCGTGCGCGCCCTGAAGCTCGTGCTCGCCGCGATTCTCGCCTCCGTCCTCGCCCTAGGTGCCGCCCAGCCAGCGCTCGCCGACGCCTCCACGCACTCCATCCGGGGCGTGGTGACGACGCCGTCCGGTGCTCCGGCCGACGGGGTGCGCGTCCGGCTCGACAACTGGAGCGGTTTCCTGAACTCGGTGACCACTGCGGCGGACGGCGGCTACCACTTCGGCGGACTGGCCGCGGGCAGTTACACCCTCAGCGCGATCGCACCGGAGGGCAGCGGCTTCCAGACGGCATGGAAGGGCGACGGCCCGTCCGCAGGAGGACGCGCCAAGCCCACCTTCGACCTGGCGTCCGACCTGGTGGCCGACCTGCGGTTCGAGCGTGGGGGGACGCTGACCGGCATCGTCCGCCTCAACGGCCAGCCGCGGGCCGACGTCCAGGTCTGTCCGGACTACCCGGCCGACCCGACCCGCTGCGTCCGCTCGGGCACGGACGGGCGCTACACCATCACCGAGTTGCCGACCTACACCGACGCCGCCGATCCGGGCGAGACCGGCAGCGGCGCGATGTACCCGCCGACAGCCTTCCCGAACCCGGGCGACCCGTTCGTCACGACCGTCGACTGGGGTTCGGCGTACCACGGACGCTACCTGCCGACGTTCGGCATCCCGGACGACACCAGGAAGTACCAGCAGGACATCGACCTGGTGCCGATCACCTACGTCTCCGGGACGGTGGTCAACACGGCCGGGACCGCGGTGAAGAAGGCGAGCGTCTGCTACTCCGGGACCCATGTGCAGCGCTGCACCTCCACCAACGCCAGGGGCGGCTTCCACGTACGGGTCGATTTCGCCGCCTGGGACGACGTCGCCGTGCTCAACGTCGAGCGAACCGGGTACCGGGCGTCCGGTGACCTGGTGATCACCCAGGCCCAGGTCAGCGACCCGGCCGTGGTCACCCTCACGCCGCTGGCGAAGGTGCGTTCGCAGCGGCCGGTCGTGATCGGCTACCGGTACCTCGGCTACACCCTGCACGCGGTCCGGGGCTCGTGGACGAAGGGGACCAAGTTCAGCTACCGCTGGTACCGCAACGGCAAGCCGATCAAGCACGCCACCAAGAGCAGCTACCGGCTGAAGCGCGCGGACGTGAGCAAGCGGATCAGCGTGAAGGTGACCGGGAAGAGGGCCGGCTACCTGACCGTCTCCCGGACGTCGAAGCCGACCGTCCGGGTCGGCGTCCGGGTGCTCGCCCCGCGCTGAACCGTCGGGGACAGGTACTTCGGTTCATCTGAACCGTCGCGCCGCGCTGAACCGTCGGTGAACCGCCGGGGACAGGTACTTCGGTTCAGCGGTGAGGCGATCAGTCGGGGACGGACTCCGTCGGCTCACCGCGATTCGCCGGGGACGCCTGCGACCGGTAGGCTGTTCCACTGGCCGTCCACTGGATGGCCGATACGCCCTCCTGCTACGGGAAGCGCCCGTAGCCGCTCTAGACCAGAGGAGGTGGAGTTCGCGTATGCGCACCTACGAAGTCGTGGTCATCATCGACCCCGAGGTCGACGACCGCCAGGTGAACGGCCTGCTGGAGAAGCCCCTTGCCGGGCTGACCAAGGCCGGTGGCACCGTCGATCAGATCGATGTCTGGGGACGGCGCAAGCTGGCCTACGACATCCAGAAGAAGTCCGAAGGCATCTACGCCGTCATCACCGTGACCACTGAGCCGGCCGTGGTGAAGGAGCTGGATCGCCAGTTCACGCTCAACGAGCGGATCATGCGCACCAAGGTGATCCGTCCCGACCTGCACTGAGTCCTCGACGGCTCTGGCGGGTCGTCAGTACCTACTGACAGGCTGGAGCCGACAACCAACGTCCGACTCGAAAGACACCAACATGGCTGGCGAGACCCTCATCACCCTGGTCGGCAACCTGACCGCCGATCCGGAACTGCGCTTCACCCCGTCCGGGGCGCCCGTGGCGAACTTCACCGTCGCGTCCACCCCCCGCACGTTCGATCGCAACGCGAACGAGTGGAAGGACGGGGACGCGATGTTCCTCAACTGCGCGGTCTGGCGACAGGCCGCCGAGAACGTCGCCGAATCCCTCACCAAGGGGATGCGCGTGATCGTCCAGGGGCGGCTGAAGAGCCGCAGCTACGAGACCCGTGAGGGCGAGAAGCGCACCGTCTTCGAGATCGACGTCGAAGAGGTCGGCCCGGCGCTGAAGTACGCCACCGCCAAGGTCACCCGCAATGCGAGTGGTGGCGGCGGCAACTACTCCGGCGGCGGCTACTCCGGTGGCGGTTCGTCGGGCGGCGCGTCCGGCGGCTCGGACTGGAACCGCAGCCAGCCGTCCGGTGGTGCCGACCCCTGGGCCGGCGCCCAGAGCGAGGAACCGCCGTTCTGATCCCGGGTCTTCGACGGTTCTGCCCGCTGACCGGCGAGTGAGCCTGTCGACCCCAACCAAACATCCACGTCCATTCCGGCAACAGCCGGGCTTTCATGAAGGAGAGCACCACAATGGCCCCACAGCGCAAGCCTGTGAAATCCAAGAAGATCGTGCCGGCGAAGTCCGTCAAGATCGGCCACGTCGACTACAAGGACACCGCGACCCTGCGGAAGTTCATCTCTGAGCGCGGCAAGATCCGCGCGCGCCGGGTGACCGGCCTGTCCGTCCAGGAGCAGCGCATGGTCGCGATCGCGGTGAAGAACGCCCGCGAGCTCGCCCTGCTGCCGTACGCGTCCGGCTCGCGCTGATCGGAGTTCTGAGATGAAGCTGATTCTGACTGCACCCGTCGAGCACCTGGGCGTGCCCGGCGACATCGTCGAGGTGAAGGACGGCTACGGCCGCAATTTCCTGCTGCCCCGCAACTTCGCGATCACGTGGACGCGTGGCGCGGAGAAGCAGATCGAGGGCATCAAGCGGGCCCGGGACGCCCGGGAGATCCGCAGCAACGAGCACGCAACCCAGGTGCGTGAGCAGCTGGAGGGCCTGAAGGTCATCCTGCCGGCGCACGCTGCCGACTCGGGCAAGCTGTTCGGTGCCGTGACCGCGGCCGACATCGCTCTCGCGGTGAAGAAGGCCGGCGGCCCGGCCATCGACAAGCGCTCGGTCGACATCGCCAAGCCGATCAAGTCGGTTGGCGACCACACCGTCGGCATCAAGCTCACCGCTGGCGTCGTCGCCCACATCAACGTGGCGGTCGCCGCGGCCTGAGCCGTGACGCAAGCGCCGGTCGTCCCGTTGGGCGGCCGGCGCTTTCGCGTCCGGAGTGTGTGAACCGAAGTACCTGTCCCCGTCGGTTCAGGTTCCGGACGCCGCCGGACGGCTGGGTAGGGTGGCCGCGTGAGTGATCGCGGGGACGGCTGGACGCAGGTCCGGGCCGCCCTGTCCGGCCTGGGACGCGGACTGCGCCGGGTCCTCCGGCCCAAGCCCGTGCTGATCGCCCTCGCCGCGATCGCCGTGGTCGCAGCTCTCGGCCTGTGGGGACGGGCGATGGTCACCCCGGTTGTCCGCGCCGGCGACCCGACAGCGACGGTCGAACCGCTGCCGGGCCCGACCAGTGCCTCGCCGGCGGCGACCCCGTCGGAGTCCGGCACCCCGACCGCGAGCAGCTCGCCAGCGGCGAGTCCGTCCAGGACGCCGACGATGAAGTCGTCAGGCAAGTTCGACGCCGCCGGCGTCAAGATCGACGCGGTGAGTTCCCTCGGCGAGTTGCGCACCTACACCGTCCGGGTGGAGACCAGCAGCGGGCTGAAGGCCGACAAGGTGGCCACCCAGATCGCCGGCGTCCTGAACGACCCGCGCAGTTGGGCCGGCAGTGGCAGCATCCGCTTCGGGCTGGTCACGGACGCCGACAAGGCCGACTTCAGTGTCACGCTGGCGTCGCCAGGCACGGCCGCGAAGAGCTGCAAGACCGTCAGCGGTACCTGCCTCGACGCTTCCGACATCGTCATCGACGCGCTGGCCTGGAAGACGGTGCCGGCCACCTACACCGGCGCAGCCGCCGACTGGCAGTCCTACCTGGTCAACCACGGCCTCGGCGGACTTCTCGGGGAGAAGCCGGCGACCTGTCCCAAGAAGGCCAAACCGGCCCCGGTCATGATGCCGCAGGCCGATGACCTGGGCGGCTGCACCCCGAACCCCTGGCCCTATCCCTGATCCGGGCAGCCCTGCCGAACCGTCGACGGGTCGGGGATCTCGCGTCCGGACTCACCAGTCTCCCGTTCTATCGGACCGGACGGAGCCGACCGAGCCCACACGTGGACGGAATCCGGGGACGGTGTCCACCATGGACGGAACCCGCTTTTCCCCTCTCGGACGAGGAGCCGACAGCAGTTTTCCGGTTCTCCTGCGGGCCCCGAAGCCCGGTGGTACTTTGATCGCGGAACTCTTGCGAGGGTGCCCACAAGGGGAAAGAGTGGTAGGCAGCCTGTTGGACCGTGGTCCGACGCGGTTGCCGGCTGACGGATTCAGGGGATCAGTATCCGTCAGGCCACCGGGCATCCGACGCGGAGCGTTTGGGGGGTAAACAACAGAATGACTACCGAAGTCATCAAGATAGACGCCGATCGCTGGGAGGCGGTCATGGACGCGGTCCTGAACTCCGGCACCCGCGCCCTCGCGTCCGACCGGCATCTGGTCGAACTGCTGTCCGATCACGTGGATGCACCGGTCCGGGCGACGCTGCGGGCTACCGCCGGCGGCTCGGGCGTGCTGGTGAAGATCACCATCGAGGGCGCTCAGGCGCTGATGGTGGCCCAGACGATCCACGAGACGGCGGACGGCGGCCTCGACATCGACGGCGATGCGGAGATCGCCGTCACCGAGCTCGGCGACCTGTGGAGCCTGCTGGCCGCGGAACTGCCCGCGCTGCCCGTGCTCCGCGCCGCCGCCTCCTCAGACAACTCGCCCACCGGCGTCCGGTTGCTGCTCAGCGATCCCGTCTGGATGGACGAGCAGGCCAACGTCCTGGTCCAGGTGGAGGCCTGGCCCGGTTCCAGCTTCGGCGAGGGCGGTCCGTCCGAGCCTGTTCGGCAGTGGGTCCGTTGGTGGTCCGTGCTGGACGACCGGCTCTACGACGTCCGGTTCCGCGACGGCGCCGGTGTCGCCGTCGAGCGTCCCGCCGGTTCCCTGGCAGCGGAGTTCCAGTGGGCACTGGTCGGCGCACTGGACCTGCGTCCGGCGCTCTGGCGTCCCTGATCGGGCTCCGACCCTCTTCGGCTCCGACCGGCCGCGCGCCGAGTCGGCGAGCAGCACCCGCCCAGCGCTACTCGGCGGCTCCGGCAGCGGATTCGCCCGGCGCCAGAGCTGAGGACGGCAGGAAGGCTTCCGGCCCCGGCTTGCCGCCCAGCGCCCCGGCGAGCAGTTCGCGGGCACGGCTCAGGTGTTCCTCCAGCAGGGCTGCCGCCGAGGCCGCCTGACCCGCTTCGATGAACTCCATCAGCCTGGCGTGCTCGGCGACGATGATCTCCGGGCTGAGCCGCTGGCTGCCCTGCAACTGCGCCATGCAGAGCTTGACCTCGAAGGCCAGTGATCCGTACACCGAACTCGTCCGGGCACTGCCGAGAGCGTCGATGAGTGCGGTGTGGAAGCGCATGTCGGGGTCGACGATGTCCCACTCGCCCTGTTGCCACAGCGCGTCGATCTCCGCGTTGGCGACGCGCGCCTCGACCGGAACCAGCGCGCGCTCGGCAAGCCGGCGCAGCACCTCCGACTCCAGGTAGGCCCGGGTGCGGTAGATGTCGCGGACGTCCTCGGGGCCGAGTTTCACGACTCGCGCGGTCTTGTGGCTCTTGCGGACGAGAACCTTCTCGGCGACGAGCCGCTCGATCGCAGCCTTGGCCGTGGCCCGGGCGATGTCGTAGCGACTTGCGACCTCGGCCTCGGTCAGCGCGTCCCCGGGGTGGAGTTCCGCGGACAGGATCTGTGTCTTCAGGTCGTCGACGACTGCGTCGATCACCGACGTGACCACGATGTTCCGAACCAACCCGCACCCCTTGCCGAGCCCAGCCCGCCAAGTCTAGTCCAACAATCAGGCCGAGACCTCTTGCATAACCAGTGCACTTGTTCGACAATCCTACCTGTCGGTCAATCTCAGTGAGGAGATGAAGTGCCTACGTTCACTCAGCCGCTCGCCCCGGTCGGCGGCTCCCTGGCCCTGTCGGCGCTGGTCGCCGCCCTGCCCCTGATCGTCCTGTTCGTCATGCTCGGCGTCTTCAAGATCGCCGCCTGGAAGTCGGCGCTGGCCGCCGTCGCCCTCGCCGTGCTGCTGGCGATCCTCGCCTGGGGCATGCCCTTCGTCACGGCTCTGACCACCACTGGCCAGGGCGTCTTCTTCGGCATCTTCCAGATCATGTGGATCCTGGTCAGCGCCATCTGGCTCTACAACCTCTCGGTCAAGCACGGCTGGGACAAGGTGCTCGGCGAGTTGCTCCAGTCGATCTCGACGGACATGCGCGTGCTCGCCATCCTGATCGCCTTCTGCTTCGGCGCCCTGCTGGAGGCGCTCGCCGGCTTCGGCTCCCCGGTCGCGATCACCGCGGCCATGCTCGTCGCGGCAGGCATGAAGCCGATCCGGGCAGCCGTGGTCTGCATGGTCGCCAACACCGCACCGGTGGCCTTCGGGGCGATGGGCGCCCCGATCACAACGCTGGGCAACTCGGCCTTCCCGATCCTCACTCAGGGCGCTTTCGCCAACGCGACCCAGGCGTCCATCACCTTCGGCCACATGGCCGGACGCCAGTCGCCGATCATGGCGCTGTTCATCCCGCTGTTCCTCGTCTGGCTGGTGGACGGCGTCCGCGGCCTCAAGCAGACCTGGGGCGTCGCGCTGACGGCCGGTGCCGTGTTCGCGTTCTGCCAGTTCTTCGCCTCGAACTTCATCGCCTACGAGGTGACGGACGTGATCGCGTCCGTGGTCACCATCGCCGTGATCATCGTCCTGCTGCGATTCCGCAAGGCCGGCGAGACCCATGCCGACCACATCGCAACCAAGGTCCAGGTCGACGAGAACATGATCGCGGCCAAGGCAACCGGCGGCGCCCGCGTCTGGGGAGCGATCGCGCCGTACGTCATCGTCGTCGCGGTGTTCGCGGTCAGCCAGATCCCCGTGATCAAGGCCTGGCTGGCCAGCACCTTCGCCCTGGTCTTCACCTGGCCCGGCCTGCAGTCCGCCAACTTCCCCAAGGGCGCGGACGGCAAGGTGGTCGCCCAGCCGCTGGACTTCTGCGGCATCGTCACCGCGTCCCAGGCGCAGGCGGGAACCCTGACCAACTGCACCCTCGGTCAGGTGAACCTGTACTCCGCGTTGTCGACCGGCACCTTCTTGTTCATCGCCGGCGTGATCACGGCCATCGCCTACCGGATGAGCCCTAAAGAGGCGGCCGGGGTCTTCGGCAGGACGGTGAAGAGCCTCGCGTTCACGATCGTCACCGTGGCGTCCGTGCTGGCCATCGCCTACGTCATGAACGGCTCGGGCATGACGATCTCGCTGGGCTCCGCGCTGGCCGCCGCCGGTGCTGCGTTCGCCGTGATGTCGCCCGTGCTGGGCTGGCTCGGCGTGGCCATCACCGGTTCCGACACCTCGGCCAACGCACTGTTCGGCGGCATGCAGGTCGCCGCAGCGAAGGGAGTCTGGCCGGGTTCGCTGGCCCATGAGATCCTGATGGCGACGTCCAACTCGACCGGTGGTGTGATGGGCAAGATGATCTCCCCGCAGAGTCTCTCCGTGGCCGCAGCCGCCACCGGCATGCTCAACCAGGAGGGCGAGATCTTCCGCAAGGTCGTCGGCTGGTCGGTCGTGCTGCTGGCGGTGTTCGCCGTCCTCGTGCTGCTGCAGTCCACCGTGCTGATCGGGATGGTGCCGCTCCCGTGACTGCAGTGACGTCCGAAGGCCTGGCTGCTCTGCTGACGGGGTGCGTGGCGGAGGCGGCCCAGGTCCGCACCGCAGAGCTCGACCGCAGGGCGCTGGCCCACGACGCCTCCCACTTCCTGCAGCTGCCGGCGGCCATCGTCACCCCGCGGGCCGCCG